>Ga0160472_100099_pt1 | contig 139107 bp, 131 predicted proteins | sample HID1973M_E11MG_FD_108267 | JGI IMG/M metagenome (GOLD analysis project Ga0160472, IMG submission 108267) | Enriched mosquito-associated microbial communities from UW Madison campus, WI, USA - HID1973M_E11 MG | ecosystem: Host-associated > Arthropoda: Insects > Digestive system > Unclassified ... | reverse complement strand
TCCCGGCCACGGCACCGTTGATGGCGCTGTCCAGGTCGGCATCGGCGAAGATGATGTTCGGCGACTTGCCACCCAGTTCCAGCGACAGCTTGGCGAAGTTTTCCGCGCTGCTGCGCACCACATGACGCGCCGTGGCCGCGCCGCCGGTAAAGGCGATCTTGCGTACCAGCGGATGGCGGGTGAGGGCGGCACCGGTGCTCGGGCCATAGCCGGTCACGACGTTGACCACACCCGGCGGAATGCCTGCTTCGAGGGACAGACGTGCCAGTTCAAGAATGGTTGCCGATGCATGTTCGGACGGCTTGAGCACGATAGTATTGCCGGCCGCCAGCGCAGGGGCCAGTTTGATCGCGGTCAGGTACAGCGGGCTGTTCCAGGGAATGATCCCGGCCACCACGCCCATCGGTTCGTGCACCGTGTAGGCAAACAGATCAGGCTTGTCCAGCGGCAGGGTGCCGCCTTCGAGCTTGTCCGCCAGCCCTGCGGTGTAGTGAAAGAACTCCGGCAGGTAGCCGACCTGGCCGCGGGTTTCGCGGATCAGCTTGCCGTTGTCGCGGCTTTCCAGCTGCGCCAGTTGTTCCTTGTTCTCGGCGATCAGGTCACCGAGGCGGCGCAGCAGTTTGCCCCGGGCGGTGGCGGTGAGGCCACGCCAGGCCGGGCTGTCGAAAGCCGTCTGCGCAGCCTGCACGGCGCGCTCGACATCGGCTTCGTCGGCATCGGGCAGTTCGGCCCAGGCTTGCGCCAGCGCCGGGTTGAGGCTTTCAAAGGTCTTGCCGGACAGGGCATCGACCCATTCACCGCCGATGCACATCTGGAAGCGTGCGAGTGTCATGCAACGATCCCCTTTATTTGATTTTGTCGGGAGTGCGCGCGATCGAGAAACTCCAGCAACAGCTGGTTGACCAGGCGCGGCGATTCTACGGGCATCATATGCCGCTGCTCGGCGAGGACGGCAACCGTTGCGCCGGGAATGCGCGCAGCCAGTTGCTCGGCCATTTGCGGGGTCGAGCCCGGGTCGAGTTCGCCGGTGGCGATCAGCGTCGGCACCTGGATGCCGGCGAGGTCGTCGGCGCGGTACATGTCCTGGGTGGCGAACAGTTCATAGGTGGTCAGGTAACCCTGGGGATCGTTCTCCGCCAGGGTCTGACGCAGGGCGGCAATCTGTGCCGGATTGGCGGCCTGGTATTCGCGGCTGAACCAGCGTGACAGCGCCGCTTCAGCGTTGGCATCCGGCCCGTGTTCGGCGGCCTGGGCGGTGCGCGCGATGACCCCGGCGCGCTGTTCGGCGCTGCGGTTGAACACGCTGTTGAGCACCACCAGGGCTTGCAGGCGCTGCGGGTAATGCAAGGCAAACGCCCGCGCCACCAGCCCGCCCATGGAAAAACCGATCACCGTCGCCTTGGGCAATTGCAGGTGGTCGAGCAGCTCCAGCAACTGGTCGGCATAACCGAGCAGCGGGGTGCCGCTGGCCGGTCGCGGGCTGGCGCCATGGCCGAGCATGTCGTAGGCGATGACGCGATAGTTGGTGGCCAGGCCAACAATCTGGCCACCCCACATTTCTTTGTTCAGGCCCACGCCGTGGATCAAGACCACGGGCTGGCCTTGGCCGGTCGCCAGGTAACTGGTGCCAGCCGGGGTGCGTTCAGCGGTGAGCCGAATCATGGAGCGCTCCTGCAATGCCTTCTTGTTATGGTTTTACCGGCCGATTACTGGGCTTTTTCGGCCGCCAGTTCTTCCAGGTCGATGTAGCGGTTGCCGATGCGCGGGTGCAGGCGGCCACCGTCGGCGCAACCCAGGACGACGACGATTTCGTCGGCACGCGGTGCGTCTTCGATCTGCATTTCCAGGGTGATGTAGTGCGAACGCAGGCCTTCGTCGTCCTTGTGCATCATCGGGATCTGGATTGAGGTGCCCGGGCCGCCACGCTTGTTGGTGAAGCTCAGGTAGCTCTTGGCCTTGACCGCTTCACGGTAGTGATTACCGAAGCGCAGGGTGTGGATCACCGCCGACGCATGTTCGATCTCGCCATCGGCACCGACCACGGCGGCCTTGCCGTAGGCCTCTATCTTCTCGGCACCGCCGATGATGCCCACCAGGCGCTCGACCATCAGGGCACCGAGGTCGGAGCAGTTGGCGCGGATCTGCGGCTTGAGGTCTTCAACGAAACCGTTGCCCAGCCAGGGGTTTTTCATGACCACGGCCAGGCCGACCATGGTCACTGGCGTATCGCTGGCTTTGCCGCCTTCGATAAAGGTTTCTTCGACATAGCTGACGATTTTGCGGATTTCGAAACTCATGGGCTGCTCCATAGGAGGATTTGGGTGTCTGTGCGTCTGATGGTATACCATAATACCGATGACGCAAGTCCCTTGGATGAGTTTCTCGTCGGGTGGTTGGGGGAGCGGTTGGTCAGAAATCTTTCAGACAAGCAAAGAACCCTGTGGGAGCGGGCTTGCCCGCGATAGCATCGGATCAGCCAGCATTGATGTTGACTGAACCACTGCTATCGCGGGCGGGCTCGCTCCTACAGGGGTTTGCGGTGTTTGGAGGGATTAGCGGGAAATGAGGCCGTGGTCGAGGGCGTACTTGACCAGTGCCGCCGGCTTGTCGATGTTCAACTTGCGACGGATGCTCAGGCGATGGGTTTCCACGGTGCGCACGCTGATGTCCAGCTGCCGGGCCATTTCCTTGTTGTTCAAGCCCTGAGCCATTTTCGCCAGCACCTGGCTTTCCCGTGGGGTCAATTCGCTGTCGCTGTTCCGGTCGGCGATCAGCCGTTGGGCGATGTCGGCGCTGTAGAAGGTGCCGCCGCTGCTGATGGCTTCGATGGCGGCGATGATTTCCCGGGACGGCGCGTTCTTCAGCACGTAGCCGCTGGCGCCGGAGCGCACGGATTCGCTGACGTACTCGTAATTGTCATACATGCTCAGCACCAGCACCTTGAGTGACGGGTACTGGCTGCGCAGCACGCGGGTCAGTTCCAGGCCGTTCATGTCCGGCAGGCTGATGTCGACCAGCAGCAGGTCGGGCTGGCAGCGTCCGACCATCTCGATGGCCGCGGCGCCGTTGTCCGCTTCGCCGACCACTTCCAGGGGCGACATCACGGCCAGCAGTGCCTTGATGCCGTCGCGGACCAGGGAGTGATCGTCGACCAGGGCAACGCGGATCGGGGAGGGCAGGTTCATCCAGGGTTCACTCTTGTGGGTGTGGGCCGGCTCAGACTTTTGCGCCAGGTTTCATCGGCAGCAGCACGTCCAGCTCGCTTCTGCCCGGCACCGAGATCAAATCGAAACGCCCGCCAAAATGCTCGACGCGCTCGCGGATGTTACGCAAACCAATGCCGGCCTGGCGACGTTCGACCTGGGCGACGTTGAAGCCGATGCCGTCGTCCACCACCGTCAGCCGTACGGACTTGTCGCAACCGCGCAGGCTGATGGAGACGTTTTTTGCCTGGGCGTGGCGTTCAATATTGGTCAGTCCTTCCTGGACGATGCGAAACAGCGACACCGCGGCGCCGTCCACCAGTTGGCAGTCGAATTCGTTTTCGTCATAGGTCACGGTCAAGCCGCTGCGCTGCTCGAACTCCGCAGCCAGTTGGCCGATAGCCGCCGGCAAACCGAGGGTGTCGAGCAAGGACGAGCGCAAGTCGTGGGACAGGCTGCGCACCTCGCCAATGGCGTCGCCCAGGCGTTCGGTGGCGTCCCGCAAGGTGTTCAGGCCCTTGTCGTCGGCCTGTCCGCGTTCCAGCAGGTGGCTGGCCAGCTCGAACTGAAACTTGATCGACACCAGCACCTGGCTGATGCCGTCGTGCAGTTCCCGGGACACCCGCGAGCGCTCTTCTTCCTGCAGGCTGACGATGCGCTGGGTCAGGCGCTGCAGCTTTTTGTCCGCCAGGCGATGCTCGCTGACGTTGAGGGTCATGCCCGTGGCGAAGACGAACAGCACGGCAATGAGGGCGACCACGGCAATCGCCATCATGGTCTTGCGGATGCCCATGGCCACTTCATCCCGGGCCTGCTGGGTGGCGCGCTCGACGTCTTCGAGGTAGATGCCGGTGCCGAGCATCCAGCCCCAGCGATCAAGCATCACCACGTAGGCAAGTTTGTCGGTGACCTGGCCGGAGGAGGGCTTGTTCCAGGCATAGCGCTGGAAGCCTTCGCCCGATTGCGCACTTTTCAGCAGCGCCTGGATCACCGGCAGGCCGTGGGGGTCTTTCATGTCCCAGAGGTATTTGCCCACCAGCTCCGACTGGCGCGCGTGCATCAGGCTGCGGCCTTCGTGGTCGTAGACGAAGAAGTAGCCGTTGATGCCGAAGCTGAGTTTGCGCAGTTCCTCCAGCACCTGTTGCTGGGCGTGGGCGTCACCGTGGCCGTCGTCGTACAGCGGCTCGATCAGGCTCTTGGCCATTTCCACGTAGTTTTTCAGCTCCGCGCGCTTGCTCATCAGGATGCTGTCTTCGATCAACTGCGCCTGCTGGTCGCCCAACTGGCGATTGAGGGAAATTACCAGGGCGCAGATGACGGCAATGGCCAGCACCAGCGGCAGAATGCCGAGGGCGACGATCTTGTGTTTGAGCTGCATGGTGACTCCTGCCCGCGGGGAGGGTGGGGATCATATGCCAAAGCTGTGCCGGGACTGTAGCGTTGCTGGACGGAATGCCCGCAAAACCCTGTAGGAGTGAGCCTGCTCGCGATAGCGATCTGGCAGTCGACATGGATCTTGAACATACCGGCCCCATCGCGGGCAAGCCCGCTCCCACAGTGAACTGTGGCTTGCCCTTGATGTGTGATCAACGCCAAACCCTGTGGGAGCGGGCTTGCCCGCGATGGCGGCCTCTCAGGCAACAGAGAGGTTGAAATTATGGCCTCTTCGCGGGCAGGCCCCCTGCCACAGGCAGATCTGTGACATCTACGTAGTACTACGTAGACCCCACGTACGTAGTAACGCGGATTTATTTGTAGACGGCATGCGCAGATATTGGGCCAGCTCCGCACCGCGGACACAATTATAAAAATTACCGCCGCAGTCACTGGCTGTCGGCAGGAGACACGCTATGCCCCGTCTGGCTAAACACCTCGCCTGGTTTGCCGTGGCTGTCCTGGGAGCGATTGCGCTGAGTGTCGTGGCCCTGCGCCGCGGCGAAGCGATCAACGCCCTGTGGATCGTAGTCGCAGCCGTCGCCATCTACCTCGTTGCCTACCGCTACTACAGCCTGTTCATCGCCAATAAAGTGATGCAGCTCGACCCCAATCGGGCGACTCCCGCTGTGCTCAATAACGATGGTCTGGACTACGTACCGACCAACAAACACGTGCTCTTCGGTCACCACTTCGCGGCCATCGCCGGCGCGGGGCCTTTGGTCGGCCCGGTGCTGGCGGCGCAGATGGGCTATTTGCCCGGCACGCTGTGGCTGATTGCCGGCGTGGTGCTGGCCGGTGCCGTGCAGGACTTCATGGTCCTGTTCATGTCCACCCGTCGCAACGGCCGTTCGCTTGGCGACATGGTCCGCGAAGAAATGGGCCGCATCCCCGGGACCATCGCGCTGTTCGGCTGCTTCCTGATCATGATCATCATCCTCGCGGTGCTGGCGCTGATCGTCGTAAAAGCCTTGGCCGAGAGCCCGTGGGGCATCTTTACCGTGATGGCGACCATTCCGATCGCGATGTTCATGGGCATCTACATGCGCTACATCCGCCCGGGCCGCATCGGCGAGATCTCGGTGATCGGCGTGCTGTTGCTGCTCGGTTCGATCTGGCTGGGCGGGCAGATCGCTGCCGATCCGGTGTGGGCCAAGGCCTTTACCTTCACCGGTCTGCAGATCACCTGGATGCTGATCGGCTACGGTTTTGTTGCTGCGGTATTGCCGGTGTGGCTGATCCTCGCGCCTCGTGACTACCTGTCGACCTTCCTGAAAATCGGCACCATCGTCGCCCTGGCCATCGGCATCCTGGTGACCATGCCCGAGCTGAAAATGCCGGCCCTGACCCAGTTCATCGACGGCACCGGCCCGGTGTGGAAGGGCGGTCTGTTCCCGTTCCTGTTCATCACCATCGCCTGCGGCGCGGTCTCCGGTTTCCACGCGCTGATCGCGTCGGGCACCACGCCTAAACTGCTCGCCAGCGAAGGCCATGCCCGTTACATCGGTTACGGCGGCATGCTGATGGAATCCTTCGTGGCGATCATGGCCATGGTCGCCGCCTCGGTGATCGACCCGGGCGTGTACTTCGCCATGAACAGTCCGGCCGCCGTAGTCGGTGCCGACGCCGTGGCCGTGGCGCAAACCGTCAGCAGCTGGGGCTTTGCAATCACCCCGGAAGCGTTGCAGGCGGTGGCCCACGACATCGGTGAAACCACCATCCTGGCCCGTGCCGGCGGTGCACCGACCCTGGCGGTCGGTATCGCGCAGATCCTGCACCACGTCCTGCCCGGTGAAAACACCATGGCGTTCTGGTACCACTTCGCGATCCTGTTCGAAGCGCTGTTCATCCTCACTGCGGTGGATGCCGGTACCCGTGCCGGGCGGTTCATGCTGCAGGATTTGCTGGGCTCCTTCGTACCTTCCCTCAAGCGCACGGAGTCCTGGACCGCTAACCTGATCGCCACCGCCGGATGCGTGGCCATGTGGGGTTACTTGCTGTACCAGGGCGTGATCGATCCGCTGGGCGGCATCAATACCTTGTGGCCGCTGTTCGGCATTTCCAACCAGATGCTCGCCGGCATCGCGCTGATGCTCGGCACCGTGGTGCTGATCAAGATGAAGCGCCAGCGTTACGTGTGGGTGACCTTGCTGCCGGCGGTGTGGCTGCTGATCTGCACCACCACCGCCGGTTTCATCAAGCTGTTCGACGCCAACCCGGCCATCGGCTTCCTTGCCCTGGCGAAGAAGTACAGCGATGCCCTGGCCAACGGTCAGGTGCTGGCGCCGGCCAAGAGCATCGACCAGATGCAGCATGTGATCTTCAACGCCTACACCAACGCGACCTTGACTGCGCTGTTCCTGTTCGTGGTGTTCAGCATCCTGTTCTTTGCCCTCAAGGTCGGCATCGCCGCCTGGGGCACCAAGGAACGCACGGATAAAGAAGCGCCATTCCAGGCGCTGCCGGAGGCCTGAGCATGTTCAATGACCTGAGTCGCCTCGGCAAATACCTAGGCCAGGCCGCGCGCCTGATGGTCGGCATGCCCGACTACGACAACTACGTCGAGCACATGCAGAGCAAGCACCCGGACAAGCCGTTGATGGACTACGAGGCGTTTTTCCGCGAGCGCCAGGAAGCCCGGTACGGCAGCAAGGCCGGACCGAAGTGCTGTTGAACCCATAAGAAAACCCGGCTCATGGCCGTAATGTTGTTTATATAAAGACAAACGCTACACCTGTGGCGAGGGAGCTTGCTCCCGCTGGGCCGGGCTGGCGCTCCAGCGCGAAGCGGCCCCCAAAATGGGACCGCTGCGCCCGAGCGCGGACCGGTCAGCGGGAGCAAGCTCCCTCGCCACAGAAAGTGTGTTCGTCTCTAAGTGAACAGCATTACGGCTCATGGCCGGGTTTTTTTATGGCTGCAGGCTTGTGCCACGGATTCATGTCGAGCCGGGTTCTGAATCCCGTCGGGCGTAAAATTCTCGGGGAGCCTGGTGCGTGAACGGTCGGCGGCCTTGGTCAGGACGATCAGGCGACACAGTACGGTTGTCAGGGCGATGGACAGCATCAGCCAGATGAGCAGGGCTTTGAGGAGCATGGCGGCACCTTTGCGTGCTTCAGACATTCCTGCCGACAGCCGTTCCAGCAGAGCCGTTATTGAGTGTGGCACTTATTCGCAAAAGTGCAGGTTTAACCAGGCGCTTTTTCTTCAGCCCCATCTCCCCGCATTTTGCTGTTTATCAGCTATCTCCCCTGTTGGAGCGACAGTTTCCCCGACCGGTACTTTAATGGAGGGTCTGGAGCGACTGATCCCAGGGGACTCTCATAGCCTTAAGGCTATGGATCCCATGCCGAAAAGCTATTTCTGTAATCGGTAAACCGGATCCACGCTCAAGGATGGATTAGCTGAAAACACAATAAAGAGGAGATGCCATGTCAACCGAATCGAAATGCCCGTTCAATCACGCCGCGGGTGGCGGCACGACGAACCGTGACTGGTGGCCGAATCAACTGAACCTGAAAATCCTGAGCCAGCATTCGCCCAAGTCTGACCCGCTGGGGGGCGAATTCAACTATGCAGAAGCGTTCAAAAGCCTCGACTTTCAAGCGCTGAAAAATGACCTCACGGCATTGATGACGGACTCCCAGGACTGGTGGCCAGCCGACTTCGGCCACTATGGACCACTCTTTGTGCGCATGGCCTGGCACAGCGCCGGCACCTACCGCACCGCCGACGGTCGCGGTGGCGCCGGTTCCGGGCAGCAACGCTTTGCGCCCCTCAACAGCTGGCCGGATAACGTCAGCCTCGACAAGGCTCGCCGGCTGCTCTGGCCGATCAAGCAAAAATACGGCAACAAGATTTCCTGGGCGGACCTGATTGTCCTCACCGGTAACGTGGCGCTCGAATCCATGGGCTTCAAGACCTTCGGTTTTTCCGGCGGCCGTCCGGATGTCTGGGAGCCGGACGAAGACGTGTACTGGGGCTCGGAAACCAAGTGGCTGGCAGGCGACAGCCGCTACGGCAAGGATGATGAAAGCAAACCCGTGCAGCCACCGGGCGACGTGCCGCTGGTCGCTGAACCCGGCAGGAACGAGGACAGCCGTACCGAAGGCGGGCGCCACCTGGAAAACCCCCTCGCCGCGGTGCAGATGGGCCTGATCTACGTGAACCCGGAAGGTCCGGAAGGCGAGCCTGACCCTGTGAAGTCGGCTTTGGACATTCGCGAAACCTTCGGCCGCATGGCCATGAACGACGAAGAAACCGTGGCGCTGATCGCCGGCGGTCACGCCTTCGGCAAGACCCATGGTGCCGGCCCGGCTGACAATGTCGGCGCGGAACCCGAAGCCGCCGGCCTGGAACAGCAGGGCCTGGGCTGGAAAAGCACCTTCGGCAGCGGCAAGGGCCCGGACACCATCACCAGCGGCCTGGAAGTGACCTGGACCACCACACCCACCCAATGGAGCAATAACTACCTGGAGAACCTGTTCGGCTTCGAGTGGGAGCTGACCAAGAGCCCGGCCGGTGCCCATCAGTGGACACCGAAAAACGGCGCCGGGGCCGGGATCATTCCGGACGCCTTCGATCCGGCGAAACGGCGCAATCCGACCATGCTCACCTCCGACCTGGCGCTGCGTTTCGACCCGATCTACGAGCCGATTTCCCGGCGCTTCCTGCAGAACCCCGACCAGTTGGCGGACGCCTTCGCCCGCGCCTGGTTCAAGCTGATCCACCGTGACATGGGCCCGCTGTCGCGCTACCTCGGCCCGGAAATGCCGGGCGAAGAACTGCTGTGGCAGGACCCGATCCCTGACGTCGATCATGCACTGGTCAATGACAGTGACGTGGCCGCCCTCAAGGGCAAACTGGCGGCCTCTGGCCTGTCGGTCGGGCAACTGGTGTCAACGGCTTGGGCGGCCGCATCGACCTTCCGCGGTTCCGACAAACGTGGCGGTGCCAACGGTGGTCGCCTGCGCCTGGAACCGCAGAAATCCTGGCCGTCCAATCAGCCGGAGCAACTGGCCAATGTGCTGGGCAAACTCGAGAGCATCCGCAACGAGTTCAACGCCGGTGGCAAGAAAGTCTCCCTGGCTGACCTGATCGTGCTCGCCGGTTGTGTGGGCGTCGAACAGGCTGCGAAAAATGCCGGGCATACGGTGACGGTACCGTTCACGCCAGGTCGCGCGGACGCCAGCCAGGAGCAGACGGATGTTGATTCGTTCGGCTTCCTGGAACCGATTGCCGATGGCTTCCGCAATTACCTCAAGCAGCAATACACAGTGCCGGCGGAGAAACTGCTGATCGACAAGGCGCAACTGCTGACGCTCACCGCGCCGGAGATGACTGTGTTGCTCGGTGGTTTGCGGGTGTTGAACGCCAATGCCGGGCAAAGCAAACACGGGGTATTCACCTCGCGTCCGGAATCCCTGACCAACGACTTCTTCACCAACCTGCTGGACATGGGCGTGGAGTGGAAGCCGGTTTCGCAAGATGCCCAGGAGTTCGAGGGGCGCGATCGCAAAAGCGGTGCCGTGAAGTGGACGGGCACCCGGGTCGACCTGGTCTTCGGTTCCAACGCGCAGTTGCGCGCCCTGGCTGAAGTCTATGCCAGCGCCGATGCGCAGCAGAAATTCGTCAAGGATTTCGTGGCGGCGTGGACCAAGGTGATGAATCTGGATCGGTTCGACCTGAGTCGCAAAGTGTAGAAACGTAGTAGTCATCATGGGGGCATGACTGACGGTAGCGCCCCGGCGCTACCGCCGGTTCAAGCCTGCTTTGAAAATCATCCGGCGCTGGAAAAGTTTACAACCCTGGTAGGGAAGAGTTTATGTCTGGTTGGATGCTCGCTTCTTGTTACTGGGTATTTATACAGTTTATGCTGTGGTGCAAAGCTGTTTCAGGTGTTAGGTTGAGCCCAAACACGGGATGAGCTTCCAATGACACCAGAAGAAGTAGCCATGGAGCAGTCGGCTTTCGAGTTTGCTCGAGCTCATAGAGCCGCGCTCGCCAGGAAGGTTGCGGATACAAATATTTTTGTCTCGGAAGATTTTCCAATTACAGTTTTTATGGCGGGTTCGCCTGGCGCTGGGAAAACCGAGATATCCAAAGCCCTTGTCGAAATTGTTCAATCGGCAGGCGATGCAGTTCAAGGCCAACGGGTGCTGCGTATTGACCCTGATGAATTTAGAAGCCTGATTCCTGGTTATACAGGCAATAACTCTTATTTATTTCACCGAGCGGTTACGAAAATCCTCGAAAAAGTACTGGACCGGGCATTCGAGAAACGCATGTCTTTTATCCTTGATGGAACATTGGCCAACATTAATGTTGCAAAACGCAACATTGACAGAGTCTTGGGAAATCGATGGGTAGCCCAGATAATGTACGTTTATCAGCGGCCGGAGTTAGCTTGGCAATTCGTTAAAGCCAGAGAAATTACAGAGGGGCGAAACATTCCCATGGATGAATTCGTCAGACAGTATCTGGCAGCCAGGAGGAACATCATCGACATCAGACGTTCCTATGGAGAGAATTTGATCGTGAATTTATTGATCAAGAACACTGATGGGATGGATGGCGAGTACATAGGCGATGCCACTGTTGACCAGATTGACGATCTCATACCTGAAACCTATGATCATCCCAAGCTTATCGAGTTGTTAACCGAGGCAGAGAAAAAATGAGTGCTGCTAAGACCGGAAAATCCAGCCCGTTGGCTGATTTTTTCTGCAAAGCATCTCCCGAGACTAAGCGGGAAGTATTTACATTGGCTATGTCCAAAGCAATCGCCTCTCAGCGTGACGTGCTGGAAAAGGCGGAAGCTATCAAGACAGCGCGCAAAGTCGAGAAGGCCTCTGCTTGAACCGTTTGTGGACGATACAACAAAGCCCGGTTTTCGCTGGGCTTTGTTATTTCTGGAAGTCGTAATCCGGTCTGGACACCTTCTCGCGGCTCCCCGAACAAATCTCTGATCCCTGATCCCTGATCCCTGTGGGAGCGAGCATGCTCGCGATCGTTTCAAGGACACCGCTGGGTGTCAGGCTGCCCGCGTTTTCGTTGACGTCCATCGCGAGCATGATCGCTCCTACAGTCGGTGGCGTGGCGGAGGCCTTGTATCGCGAGGTATCTATCCCGGCCGCGGCTACCTGCGGATACAAAACCCACACATCCCGACACCCCGGCGATACATGCCAGCCTCCTAATGCCCCTACAGACACCGCGCCGCGGTGTACCAAGGCTGCACCGGAGAACCCATCATGTCCCGATTCAATCCCCGTAACACCGCTGGCGGCCTGGGCGTCGCGCTGGTCATCGCTGGCCTCGCCGCCGTCGCCGGCCTGGCGCAGGCTCAGGAAACCGGCAGCGCGAGAAGCTGGCAGCAGGGTATTCATCGTACCGACCTGACTCGCGAGGATCTTGGCGCCGCCGACCGCGAGGTGATTCAGGTGCGTGTCGATTTCGACCCGGGTGTGACCTCGCCCAAGCATGCCCATCCCGGGGTGGAAGTGGCCTACGTGGTCAGCGGCACGTTCGAGTATCAACTGGAGGGCAGGGCGCCGGTGACGTTGAAGGCGGGGGATTCGTTGTTTATTCCCGCCGGGGTTGCTCATGTGGCGAAGAATGTCGGGCAGGGCAGTGGTTCGGAGTTGGCGACTTACGTTGTGCAGAAGGGGGAGGCGTTGCTGGTTTTGAAGGAGTAATCCGCATCGATCACTATCGTCTGTATCGGTCGCTTCGCGAGCAGGCTCGCTCCCACAGGGTTATGTACCATGGCGCACTATGTGGTCGGCCCGAGTCCTGCAGGAGCAAGGCTGCTCGCGAAGGATCTCACTGACTGCATATTTCCCAAAGGCACATACGCAACCAGCGGTGCGCCGGGTCGGCGTCCATGCGCGGATGCCAGAGCATCGACACGGTGATGGGCGGTGTGTCGAACGGCAGGGCAAAACAATGCAGGCCCGCGCACAGGTTGCCGACGTGGCGCTCGGGCACGCTGGCGACCAGGTCTGAAGCCCGTGCCAAGGCCAGCGCCGCCGAGAAACCACCGACAATGGTGACGATGTCACGCTGCAGCCCAAGCAGCTCCAGGGCATCGTCCATCACCCCCTGTTGGCGCCCCCGACGCGACACCAGAATGTGCCCGGCGGCGGCATAACGCTCAGCGCTCATTTTGCCCCGGCACAGCTCATGACCCTGGCGGACCACGCCGATGAAGCGGTCGCGAAACAGCAGGCGGGTACGCACTTCGGGGCTGGTGGTCTCGGCGATCACGCCGGTTTCCAGGTCGACCGAACCGTCCCGCAGCAGCGTGCTGTCCTGACTGTTTTTCTGCAGGAAATTCAGGCGAACCGAAGGTGCCTCCTGACGGAGGCGCGCGATCAGTGCCGGGCCAAAATTCTCCACGAAGCCGTCACTGGTGCGCAGGGTGAAAGTGCGCGCCAGTTGCGCCAGGTCGAGTGCGGTTGCCGGGCGCAATACTGCTTCGGCTTGCAGCACCAGATCGCCCACGCATTCGCGCAACTCCAGCGCCCGGGGGGTGGGCACCAGACCGCGTCCGGCCCTGACCAGCAGCGGATCGCCCGTGGTCTCGCGCAGGCGCGCCAGGGCCCGGCTCATGGCTGAGGGGCTCAGGCGTAATCTTTGTGCGGCGCGGGCGACACTGCCTTCTTCGAGCAATACGTTGAGGGTGATCAGCAGGTTCAGGTCCGGCATCGACATGGATGAGTCCTCAACGGCGCTGAAATGCACCAGTCCCTGTAGGAGCGAGCCTGCTCGCGATGGACATAAGGACGAAGCGGGCTGTCTGGTGCCCCGCGTTATCGTTGACGCCCATCGCAAGCAGGCTCGCTCCTACAGGAGGTGTGATGTTTATGGGGTGGCGTTTTATGCATGTATTAAGTGCAAATGCTGCGCCTTCCGCCATGTTAGGCGCGGGCTTAACCTCGGGACAACCCTTTTCCGGAGTCCCGCACCATGAAATTCATGATCCGCCATGCAGCCCTGGCCAGCCTGTCGTTATCCATGCTCCTGTCATCCCTCGGCACCAGCATCGCCAACGTCGGCCTGCCAACCCTGGCCGAGGTGTTCTCGGCATCTTTCCAGGCAGTGCAATGGGTAGTCGTGGCCTACCTGCTGGCAATCACGGCGCTGATCGTCAGCGTCGGCCGGCTGGGCGACCTGTTGGGGCGGCGGCGCCTGTTGCTGATCGGCATCACGCTGTTCACCGCCGCGTCTGTCCTGTGCGCCATCGCGCCTGATCTATGGCTGCTGATCGCCGCCCGGGCCCTGCAGGGCATCGGCGCGGCCATCATGATGGCGCTGACCATGGCGATGGTGGGGGAGGTGGTCGGCAAGGCGCGGATGGGCAGTGCCATGGGGATTCTCGGCACGATGTCGGCCATCGGCACCTCCCTCGGTCCGACCCTCGGTGGCGTGTTGATCGCCCACGCCGGCTGGCAGGGGATGTTCCTGGTCAATGTGCCGCTGGGGTTGCTGGCCATGGTGCTGGTGCATCGCTATCTGCCCGTCGATCACCGGAACGCGCGGGGCAAATGTGCAGGCTTCGACGCCCTCGGCACGCTGGTGCTGGTGGTGACCCTGCTGGCCTATGCGCTGGCAATGACCCTCGGTCGCGGCAGCTTCGGCCCGTTCAACATGGCGCTGTTGGCCGTGGCCGTGATTGGCATGGGCTTGTTCGTGATCGTCGAAAAGACTGCGCCAGCGCCGCTGGTCTGCCTGGCGACCCTGCGCGATCCGCTGCTCGGCGCGGGTTTCGCCATGAGTGCCCTGGTCACGACTGTGGTCATGGCGACCCTGGTGGTCGGACCGTTCTACCTCGCTGGCGCCCTGGCACTGGATGCGCCGAGCGTCGGCCTGGTGATGTCGAGCGGTCCGCTGATGGCGGCCCTCACCGGTGTGCCGGCGGGACGGATGGTCGACCGGCTCGGCGCGCATCGATCGATCAACGTCGGGCTGATCGGCATGTTGGTCGGTAGTTGCTGCCTGCCGCTGGTGTCGACGGCATTCGGGGTGATTGGGTACGTCATCCCGTTAATGGTGATGACGGCCGGGTATGCGCTGTTCCAGGCCGCCAACAACACCGCCGTGATGGCGAACATAACACCAGAGCAGCGGGGCGTGGTGTCCGGTCTGCTGGGCCTGTCGCGCAACCTCGGGCTGATCACTGGCGCGTCGGTGATGGGCGCGGTGTTCGCGGCCGCAGCGGCGGGCACCGATATCTTGCAGGCCTCTCCGTACGCTATCGCCACCGGCATGCGCGTGACCTTCACCGTCGCCGCGGCCCTCGTGACTCTTGCCTTGGCCATCAGCGGGCTCAGCCACAGCCTTTCACCACGGCAAACCCACCCATGCTGAAAACGGCGCGACTGTCGTGAAAACGACCTGTTTACGCTGAACGCGAAGCCTTGAAAACTTTCTGTTGAACGAGTGTTCAGTCTCGACTATGTTGAGCGCACCTTCCCCCGGCTGGTTGCGGGCTTGCGTTTCTTCTATTCGAATGAGGCACTGGCATGCGGTTTTCACCCTTTGTTGAACGGATCAGTGGCCAAGGCGTCGCCGCCTGGGATATTCACAACGCGGCGCACGCAGCGGTAAGCCGTGGCGAGGACGTGATCATCCTCAGCGTCGGTGACCCGGACTTTGCCACCCCCGATTTCATCACCGAGGCCGCCATCCACGCCTTGCGCGAAGGGGACACCCATTACACCGAAATCGCCGGCCGGCAAGCCCTGCGCGAGGCCATCGCCCGACGCTACAGCCCCCTGCTCGAACGGGAGCTGAAAGCCTCGAACGTGATCGTCGCGGCAGGGGCGCAGAACGCACTGTTCGCCACCTCGATGTGCCTGCTCAGCGCCGGCGACGAAGTGATTGCCCTGGACCCGATGTACGTCACCTACGAAGCCACGCTCAAGGCCTCCGGTGCCACCCTGGTGCGCGTGCCCTGCGCGGCGGACGGCGGCTTTCGCCTGGATGCTGCTGTGCTGGCCAAGGCGATCACCCCGCGCACCCGGGCGATTTTCCTGTCCAACCCGAACAACCCCACGGGCGTGGTACTCAACCTCGAAGAGCTGCAGGCGATCGCCGACCTCGCCATTGCCCATGATCTCTGGGTGGTGGTGGACGAAGTCTACGAAAGCCTCGCCTACGAGCGCGAACACCTGTGCCTGGCGGTCTTGCCGGGCATGGCCGAGCGCTGCGTGGTGATCGGCAGCCTGTCGAAATCCCATGCCATGACCGGCTGGCGAATCGGCTGGATCGTCGCCGACCAGGCCTTGATCAACCACGTCGAAACCCTGGTGCTGAGCATGCTCTACGGCCTGCCGGGCTTTGTCATGGAGGCGGCGATCAAGGCCGTCGAATCCCATGACGAGGTGACCCATGGCATGCGCGAGATCTACCGCCGTCGGCGCGACCTGGTGGTGAACGGCCTGGCCGATTGCCCGGGCATTTGCGTGCTCACCCCCGATGCCGGCATGTTCGTGCTGATCGATGTGCGCGGCACCGGCCTGACTTCCCTGGAGTTCGCCTGGCGGCTGCTGCGCGAGGCCGGTGTATCGGTGCTCGATGCGGCGGCGTTCGGTGAGCCGGCACAAGGTTTCGTGCGGCTGTCGTTCACCCTCGGTGAAGAGCGACTGACCCAGGCGTGCCAGCGCATTGGCGAGTTCGCCCGTGTGCTCGCCGGCGAGGCGCCGCGGCCGATTATTGCTCGCGTGACCAGTACGGCTTGCGCCGAACCGGCGGCGAGCAAGACCATGATCGAAGTCGATCGCCTGCACAAACGCTTCGGCAACATCGAAGTGCTCAAGGGCGTTTCACTGACCGCGCGCGAGGGCGATGTCATCTCGCTGATCGGCGCCAGCGGCTCGGGCAAAAGTACCTTGCTGCGCTGCATCAACATGCTCGAAGTGCCGGACCAGGGACGCATCCTCGTCGACGGCGAAAGCATTCACCTCAACCAGAACCGTCCCGGCGCACCGCTGGTGTCGGATGCCAAACAGCTGGTCCGCATCCGCTCCAGCCTGGGCATGGTGTTCCAGAACTTTAACCTCTGGCCCCACCGCACGGTGCTGGAAAACCTCATCGAAGCGCCGACCCAGGTCCTGCGTGAAAGCAAGGCGGAGGCGACCGAGCGCGCCGAAGCCTTGCTCGAACGCGTCGGACTTGCGGCCAAGCGCAACGAGTACCCGGCGTTTCTCTCCGGGGGACAGCAACAACGGGTGGCCATCGCCCGGGCCCTGGCCATGCGGCCCAAGGTCATGCTGTTCGATGAACCCACCTCGGCACTCGACCCGGAACTGGTCGGGGAAGTGCTGCGGGTGATCCGCTCCCTCGCCGAAGAAGGCCGGACCATGATCCTGGTGACCCATGAAATGGCCTTCGCACGCGATGTCTCGTCCAAAGTCGCCTTTTTGCATCAAGGGCTGATCGAGGAAACCGGTTCGCCGGACGAAGTGTTTGTACACCCACGCAGCGAGCGTTGCCGGCAATTCGTCAACGCTCATCAGACTCGCTGACACATCATAAGAAGACGGGGAAACACCATGGGAAATCGACGTTTGGCAAACTGGCTGACCGGCGCGACGTGCCTGATGCTGGCGGGCATCAGCGCGGCACAGGCAGCACCGATCCGCTTTGCGGTGGCGGCAGAACCCTATCCGCCGTACACCGAGAAACAGCCCAACGGTGAGTGGAAAGGTTTTGAAGTCGACCTGATCCACAAACTGTGCAGCGAGATGAAAGCCGATTGCGAAATCAAGGAAGTGGCGTGGGACGGGATTATTCCGTCGCTGCTGGCGAAGAAGATCGACGTGATTTTCTCCTCGATGTCGGTGACCGAGGAGCGCGAGAAACAGATCGCCTTCAGCAAGGCTTACTACGACTCGGTGATCGCCGTGGTCGGCCCGAAAGAGGCCTCGGTGAAGAAGTACCCGGATGACCTCAAGGGCAAGATCATCGGCGTGCAGAACTCCACCGTCAGCGCCAGCTACCTGAAGACCTACTACGAAAAAATCGCCGACGTGAAGTACTACGACACCCAGGATTCGGCCAACGCCGACCTGATCGCCGGGCGCATCGACCTGATGATGGCCGACGGCACCGCCATGGCTGCCTTCGTCAAGACCCCGGACGCCAAGGACCTCGCCTACCTGGGCGCGGTGCCGTACGACCCAATCTTCGGCAAGGGCGTCGGCGCCGGCCTGCGCAAGGACGACACCGAGCTCAAGGCCAAGCTCGACAAGGCGATCCAGGAACTGCTGGCGAGCAAGGATTACGACGAGCTGTCCCAGAGCTACTTCGGCACCAGCGTGAAGCCTGCGTTCTGATCCCGAACACAGATCCTGCGGCAAACGCAAACCCCCTGTAGGAGCTGGCTTGCCGGCGATGGGGCCCTCAAGGCCGCCAAAAGCATCGCTGGCAAGCCAGCTCCTACAAGGGTTTGCAGTGTTTTCAGGTTTCGCAGTGTTCCTCTGTAGGAGCTGGCTTGCCAGCGATGGGGCCCTCAAGGCCGCCAAAAGCTTCGCTGGCAAGCCAGCTCCTACAAGGGTTTGCAGTGTTTTCAGGTTCGCAGATTTCCTCTGTAGGAGCCGGCTTGCCGGCGAAGGGGCCCTCGAGGCCGCCAAAAGCTTCGCTGGCAAGCCAGCTCCTACAAGGGTTTGCGGTGTTTTCAGGTTCGCAGATTTCCTCTGTAGGAGCCGGCTTGCCGGCGATGGGGCCCTCAAGGCCGCCAAAAGCATCGCTGGCAAGCCAGCTCCTACAAGGGTTTGCAGTGTTTTCAGGTTTCGCAGATTTCCTCTGTAGGAGCCGGCTTGCCGGCGATGGGGCCCTCGAGGCCGCCAAAAGCTTCGCTGGCAAGCCAGCTCCTACAAGGGTTTGCAGTGTTTTCAGGGTTCGCAGTGTTTTCAGGGGCGGCTGTATTTTCAGGGTCGTTACCGGAGGTTAGAAATGCCAGCAATGTTCGATCTGATCAATTTCACCGAACAGGGATGGGGCGGTGCGCTGTTGAAGGGGCTCTGGATGACCCTGCAGATTTCCGCCGGGGCCTTTGTGCTCGGGCTGGCGATCGGCCTGGTGGTGGCCTGCCTCAAGCTCGGCGCGCCGAAACCCGTTGCAGCGCTGATGCGCGGCTACACCACCTTGTTCCGCGCGGTTCCGGAACTGCTGTTGATCCTGTTGCTGTACTACGTCGGTTCCATGCTGCTCAATTCGCTGATGACCCACCTCGGCTACGGCGTGGTCAACGTCAGCGGACCACTGGCGGCCATCGTGGTGCTGGGGCTGGTGCAGGGCGCCTACGCCTCGGAGATTTTCCGTGCGGCGATCCAGGCGATTCCCTTTGGCCAGATCGAAGCCGGCAAGGCCTTCGGCCTCAGCGGTTTTGGCCTGTTCCGCCGCGTCACGCTGCCGATCATGGCGCCTTATGCCATGGCGGGCATGGCCAACCTGTGGATCAACCTGATCAAGGACAGCGCCCTGATCAGCGTGGTCGGCACCAACGAGTTGCTGTACACGGCCAAGCAAGCCGCCGGTTCCACGCGTCACTATTTGTTGTTCTACCTCACGGCCGCGGCGTTGTATTACGCGGTGACGCTGGCGTCGAACTACCTGTCGGGACGGCTCGAGCGACGTATTCGTCGCTGGATGCCGCTTGTTGACTGAATCGGCAGAGAGAATGAAATGATTCCAGCATGGATAGTCGAATACGCGGCGCTGTTGGGCCGCGGGCTGCAAACCACCATTGCGATCCTGTTGATTTCCAGCGTGTTCGGCTTCGCCCTGGCGGTGCTGGTGGCGCTGGCGCGGATCTCGAAAAACAAGGTGATCGCCAAGGTCAGCCTGTTCTACACCAGCGTGACCCGCGGTACGCCGCTGCTGATCCAGATCTACATTTTCTACTACGGCCTGGGCAGCCTGTTCGCCCAGTTCCCGCTGATTCGCGGCAGCTTCCTCTGGCCCTATCTGCGCGACGGTTACTGGTACATCGTCTTCGCCCTGGTGGTGTCGGTGGGCGCCTACGTCGGCGAAGTGATTCGTGGTGGCCTGCTGGCGGTGCCCAAGGGTGAAATGGAAGCCGCGTCGGCCTTTGGCATGACCGCGCGCCAGTCCTTGCTGCGAGTACGTTTGCCCCGGGCCATGCGCCTGCTGCTGCCGACTCTGGCGGGGGAAACCGTGATGTTGCTCAAGTCCACGGCGCTGGCTTCGACCATCGCCGTGATCGACCTGCTCGGCGCTGCCAACGTGGTCCGTGCCCAGACCCTGCAAGTGTATGAACCGCTGTTGCTGGTGGCCGGCGTCTACGTCTGCCTGACTTTCCTGATCGAGGCGTTGTTCGCCTTCGCCGAACGGCGCGGCACGCCGGTACGCAGGTCGGCCTGATGAGCTCGAAAACCATTGACCGCTCGCTGCAGGGCATTGGCCTGTGCGTCCTCGGCTATGCCTTCCTGTCGTTACAGGATGCGGTCATCAAGTGGCTGGTGGCCGACTATTCGGTGGTCACCATCCTGTTCTGGCGCGCCGCCGTGGTGGTCGTGGCCGTGTTGCTGGCCGGGCGTTCGCGGGTGATCCGGCGGGCCTGGCATTCACCCAGCCGGCACCTGCTGGTGGTGCGCGGCCTGCTGTCGATTGTCGCCTGGGTGCTGTACTACACGGCGGCCCGGGACCTGACCCTGGCCGAGATGACCACCCTGTATTTTTCCGCGCCGATCATGGTCACGGTGCTCGCGGCGGTGATCCTCAAGGAGCGCGCCAGCGGCTGGCAGTGGTTCAGCCTGATCATCGGTTTTGTCGGCGTGGTGATTGCCTGTCGCCCCGACAACATGACCAATCCCTTGCCGATCGTCCTGACCCTGCTGGCCGCCATGTGCTGGGCGTTCACCTACATCCAGCTGCGCCAGGTCGATGACCAGACGTCCGTGCTGGAACAGATGCTGATCACCAATGTGGTGTTCGTGATTTGCATGGCGGTCGCTCTGCCGTGGACCTACACGCCATCACCGACCCCAGCCTGGCTGGGCATGCTCGGTGCCGGCCTGGTGGGCGGCATCGGCCAGTTCCTGCTGTTCGCCAGCTTCCGCCGCGCCACCGCGACCTTGCTCGCGCCGTTTGAATACACCGGGCTGATCTGGGCGTTTGCCCTGTCGAGCCTGGTCTGGGGCACGCTGATGGACACCGCGCTGATGATCGGTGCCGGGCTGATCGCGGTCAGTGGCACTCTGGCGATGATCTTCGGCCGACACCCGTCACAGGATGTCGTCGGCGCCGAATGCTCCGTGACGCAACCCCTTTATCCAGCAGCGGCAGATGCGCAGGCCGTTGGCGGCGCTGAAGGTCTCGGGGTTGAGGCACCACTCGAGCCAGAGTCCATCGAGCATCGCCGATAAACCGATGGCGGCCAGGCGCGAGTCATGAATGGTGAAGCCTTCGCTGGCGGCCAGGTCGTCGAGCAATTGGCGCAGCAGATCGATGTAGGCGCGGTAGGTCTTTTCGTGGGACAGGCTGACGTCGTCGGAGTGGCGGATCAGGCTCCAGAACACCACCCACACGCCGAGCAGTTTCGGGTCCATGACCCGCGGCGAAAACGAGCCGACGAGGAAGGCATCGATCTTCTGTGCAGGGGTGCCGGCCTGTTCGATTTCCTCTAGCAGGGCAGTGGTCAGTTCGCCGGCGAGGCGCTGGTAGGTCTCGGCAATCAGCCCATCGATGCTGCCGAAATGGTGATTGAGCAAGCCGACCGAAACACCGGCTTCCGTCGCGATGCGGCGCACGGAAATTCCGGCGTGGCCGTCGCGGCTCAGGCAGCGAAGGGTGGCGGCCACCAGCATTTCACGGCGGTCATCGGCGCCGGTACGGCGATTCTTGGCAGAGTCGATGGTCACTGGACGCTCCTTTGCGGCGATGCATGCTGGCGAGCTTAGTTGAACACTTGTTCAATCTCCAGTCGCAATCATCGCGACAGGGTTTTTAAACAGACATGACGGAGGACAAGCCCATGGCGCAGGATGTTTCGTTCAGTGTTCGCAACAACAACGGTGATGCCGTGCAGGTCGCCGCCTGGTGCTACGCAGGCGACGGCAGTGGGCCGAATGTGCACCTGCAGGCCGGGGTGCATGCCGATGAAATCGCCGGGATGCTGGTCCTGCATGTGCTGATGCAGCGTCTGCAAGTCGCCGAGAATCAGGGCCGGCTCAAGGGCCGCATCACCGTGGTGCCCCAGGCCAATCCCCTGGGCATCGGCCAGTTTCGCCAAGGCCGGATTCTCGGCCGCTATCACGACGCCACCGGGCATAACTTCAACCGCGGGTTCGACCAGTCGGCGGCCATGGAGCAGCCATCGACCGTGGTGCAGGCGTGGCAAAAAGGCCTGGTGCAGCTGGCGTCGAGTGCCGACGTGGTCCTCGACCTGCACACCGACGACGAGGCCTTGCCGTACCTCTACGTGCACCGCAGCTTCTACTCGAAGGGCCGTGAACTGGCCGCGGCCATGAAAATGGACGTGGCCATCGTCTGGGACGACGGGGGCGACGGCTCTTTCGAGGAAACCCTCATTGCGCCGTGGCTGCGCGAAGGCATCACCGACAAGCACATGGCCGCGACCCTGGAGCTGCGCGGGCAGGGCGATGTCAGCGACCATTTTGCCCAGGCGGATGCCGAAGGGCTGTATCAGTGGCTGTGCAGCTACGGCGTCATCGACGAGGCGGTGACCCCGGCAGACTGGCCTGTCGAAGGGGTGGAAATGGGCTACATGGAAACCCACATCGCGCCACAGCCAGGGGTATTGATTTTCGAAAAGGAACTGGGGGATTTTGTCGAGGAGGGGCAGCGCTTTGCGCGGATTCTCGGGACGCCTGGGGATCCGTCTTCGGAAGTGGTGTTGCATGCCGAGCAGGCGGGGCGTCTGGTGACGCGATATCGTGATCGCTTGATTTCCCAGGGCGCGGGCGTGGCGAAATTCACCGGTAGTCGGGTGTCGCGTAACTGGAGTGGCGGGTTGCTTGATCCCAATTAAGCCGTTTTAACAGACGCAAAGGGGCGATCCTTCCGCACTGGCGCCCCCCGTCCTGTAGGAGCGAGCCTGCTCGCGATGGGCCGCGCAGCGGCCCAACACCCGCAAACCAAGCACATATTCATCAACGGGTCGGAAACGTCGAGATACTGAGGATAAAGTGTATATCTTAAAGCTATACGTGTAGACGATAGCTACACGCTGGGCGTAAAATCCACCAAAGCCTGGAGTACCTCGCAGGCCGCGTAGCATCCCGTTGCACTCCGTAAGCAGCCACAAAGGGCCGGAAGATGAAAAACATACTCACAAATGATGCACTGGCGCCCTAGCGGTCCAAGCGTCAATCTACCCACCCACGATGGGAAACGAATCATGGCCGTAACAGTTGAAAGCGTTGAAAAAGCCAAGCCCGTTCCAATCAACATGAGGACGGACGAGAAGAAACGTAACCTGATCGATCTGGCTGCTGCCATGTCTGGTCGAGATCGAACCAGTTTCATTCTGGAAGCGGCCTGTCAGAAGGCCGAGCAAGTCATCCTGGATAGAAGATTGTTTGTTCTCGACGATGTTGCATTTGACCAGTTCGAAAGGGCATTGGAAGACAACCCGATCAGAGAAAACGAATGCCTGAAACAACTGCTCGCAAGGCCAAAAGTTTGGGACTGAGTGCTCCTGAAAAATTGAATGAGACACATGATTTCAGTGCATTCGAGTGTGGTGAGGCTTCCATTGATGCCTATGTCAAGCGGGCCCACAAAGCCCAGGCCGCTAAAGACGCAATCGTCTATGTGACATGCCGTAAAGGCAGCTCTCAGGTACTGGGCTTCTATACGTTGACCAATGGTTCGGTCATGCGCGATACAGCGCCAAAGAAACTGCAACGCAATGCCCCAAGCCAATGTCCCGTGACGATACTCGGCCGCTTGGGTGTCGACAGGACGATCCAGGGTCATGGCATTGCTGTAGCTTTATTGCAGGACGCAATCGAGCGTTCGATTTCCGTTTCTGAAGTTGTAGGTTCCCGAGCGATTCTGGTTCATGCACTGGATCAGGGCTTGGCAGAATTTTACAAAAAACACGCCGGATTCATCGAAAGTTCAGTGTCTCCCCTGACACTCATGTTGTCGCTGCAGTAACCCGTTGGGGCATCCGACACCTCTGAACCCACCGCACCCCGACTTTCAAGTATCACCCTGTATCAACCCCCATCATCCGCACACAACCCTACAAAACCCGCACTCCACGCATACATCCCGGATACACCGCTGGGGCCAAATAGACCTGTCAAAGCGAGATGCCTACCGCACTTCGCAACCAGGTTCACTCACCCCTGTGGCACGACCAATAGTGGTCCCGCCACGCCAATGATCCGGAGTTTCAACATGTCTCGTATCCAGTTCCCGAACAAAACCCGTATTGGCCTGATCGCTGTTGCCCTGGTCGGCGGTATCAACTTCGCGTCCTCGGCATTTTCCGCCGAAGCCTTGCCCCAGGGCTATCAAGTAGCGGCGGCAGAGAAGACCAGCGAAGGCAAGTGTGGCGAAGGCAAATGCGGTGCCGAAGCCAGCGCGCAGAAGACCCAGGCCGAAGGCAAGTGCGGGGAGGGCAAGTGCGGTGATGCCTCTTTCGCCCGTACCGACGTCGATCATGACGGTCGTGTATCGCTCAAGGAACTGCTGAGCGTGGCGCCCAAGGGCAGCGAGGAATTCAAGGCGATAGACGCCAATGGCGACGGTTTCCTTTCCGAGGGTGAGGTGTACAAGTTCCGCACTAACCAGTTCACCGCCAATGGCAAGAAGGTCCCGACCGAGCTGTACACCGAGTTGAGCAAGGCCAAAGACTGATCTGCCGCGACGAAAAACCCTTCCCGCGTTGACGCGCGGGAAGGTTTTTTTGCGTGAGCAGTACGGGGTTGGTCGGCAGGTCCCAGGCGAAGGCCCGGCAGAGTTTCACTCGCGAGACGTCACCACCGCTTTGCCGCTCAAGCGGATCAGTTCATTGGAGAAGCACAGTCCAACAATGATCAGTGCCGCCCCTGCGTACAGGCTGTCGCGAGGCACCTCGTTGAGCGCCACAAAGGCCAGCAGCGCGGCAAACAGCGGCTCGGTCAATTCCAGCGCCTGCACCTGGGATGGCTTGAGATACTCAATGGCCTTGGTGGTGCAGAAGAAGCCGAGGATGGTCGGCAGCGCGGCCAGTGCCAGCAAGGCGATAATCGCCAGTGGCGACAACTCGCCAATCACGAAGCCATCCGCCGCAGCGGGCATCAACAGGTACAGACTGCCGAAGAACAGAAGCTGCCGGGTAAAGTGCAGCCCCCCGGACACACCCATCCGCTTCATCGCAACCGAAAACGCCCCATAGCCGCAGCCCGCCATGGACGCGAGGGCAGCGCCCTGCGCAGTAAAGCCTTGCTGCAAGTCCGCGCCGAATATCACCGCGATTCCGGCGATGGCTAGCGCGGCACCCACGGTCGCATTCGCGGTGATGGGATCCTTGAGGACGATGCGCCCCAGCAGAATCGAGGAGATGGAGGCACTGGCCATCAGTACGACCACAACGCCCGCTGCGGCGTAATGGCGGTAGGCGGACGTCTCAAAGTGGAACAGCACGAAAATACCGAGGAATGCGCAGATGGCTGCCTGTGTCCATTTCGCCGTCGACGCCGGGCGCTTGAGGAAAAGCAGCAGCATCGAGAGCAGTATGCAACCCAGGATGGTCTTGATGACAGCGACACTGCTGGCAGTAAAGCCGTTGCTCATGAGCACTTTGCTGAGCACACCGATGGCGGCGTTCAGCGCCGCGGCGCAGAGTGCGAAGAAGATGCCTTTTCTGAAACTGGCTTGCATTGATAATGGTCCCTGTCACTGTTTTTACGTTCGATAGCATGCCGCAGAAGCACAGAAACGATAGACACCAGGGGTAAGGTGAACAAGCCGGTGGGTTCTGGCGTTATCGTAGGTAACGACCTAAGGTCCTGTGGCTTTTGTACGAGGACGAGAGGACGGATTTATTTTTCTGTCCCGCAAGATTTACTTGTGTGATCCACTGGGTTTTTACGCCCACCCAGTCAGTCTCCGCGCCGACGGCCAGTCAGTAGCGTCGACTGTGAACTGGCTTCACGACTGCGATGGGCAGAAAAATACTGACCTAACTGGCGGCCAAAGCGGATACAGGGTTTTTCAATGACGTACCAGGAGAGACTGGCCGCCGCCAGAGAGATGGCAATCGTAACGGCCTGATTGGCATGAATGCCGAAATTCGGGAAGTCTGCGGCGATGACCTTCTGGATTGGCCAGCCGAAGACATAAACACCGTAGGAAAAGTCGCCTGGAAGTCGCAATGCCTTGATCGGGTCGGTGGTCATCAGCCAAAGCGCGGTCATCAAAAATGCCGGGTAAAACACGAACTGGAACGCCGATCCGTTGCGGAAGATCCAGGCAATGAGAACCAAGCCGCAAACCAGGCGGATGTTGATACTGGCCTGGTCTTTGTAAAGCGCAAGAAGCGCCCCGAAAGCAAAGAAGGCCGGGAGGCGACCACCAATATCTATATTCAACAGACCGATCAGTTGAATCTCCTGCGGAAAAAACATGGAAGTGACCAGCAGTGCGACGAGCACCACCGTCGCGAAAAGCCTATGACGGAATACTCCGCAAAGCCCTGCAGCGAGCAACATGGCGTACATGATGAGTTCATAGCGGATCGTCCAGATCGATCCGTTGGTCAACGGGTAGTTACTGTGTTCAAACACGCCGGGCAACGAATATTCGACATAGGGGTGGCGCAATATCGCTGCAAAAACCGGGCTGTCAGCGAAGTAACTATTGAGCGGTAGTGTGGTGAATATCGGTCCAAGCAGCAGCACGCAAGCCGCCGCACTCACGAGGATGGCCGGAAACACCCGAAAAAACCGCGCCAATATGAAGTTAAGGGGGGAGCTGTTGTTTATCCAGCTGTTGGTGACAAGCATGCCGCTCAGGAAAAAAAAGAACTCAACGGCCAGCGATCCCGAGTAGTCGAACCCAAGCCATTGCCCGATAGGTTCGGTTGCTGTAGACCCGGGCACGAGCGCGTAGGCGTGCCCCCAGATGACTGCACAGGCCGCGACGAGGCGCAGCAAGTCCGCATTGTTATTATCCCTGTGCAGAGCGTGGATCAGTTTCATGGAACTGCTCCCGGAATGTGTAAGCAATGGCAGGACTCGATAACCATCACGGCAATTTTCCGGTTGCGGCAGGCGTGTCCGACAGGGTCTGAGTGTAGACGGCGCCTCAGTGCGTCTGCTCAACATGAAAATAAAGACATGTTACAAATTCGCGGTGCTGGTGCATGACTGGCCCCAGGCAGCATGCACCAGCACCGATATCCGCGCCTACAGGCAGTACTGGCTGGTAGGCAGCACGTCGATCTTGTCGAAATCGATGAACCGGCTGCAACTGTCCATCATCGCCGCCAGGTTGCGCTGGAATTTCGCTTCATCACCCACTGCATCGAAAAACGCTTGGGGATCGGTCATGGCCGCGGGGGGAAAACATTCTTCCACTATGGCATCGATCCTTGGCGCTCCGTGCGTCAGGGCCAGCACCACCAGGTTTTGCACGTACTGGAAGTTGTCCTGGGTCTGCACGGCGACTTCGGTGTGATGATTGCGCCAGATGTCCAGCCAGGCCTCGGGCGTCAGGCGGGGAGGGCGGGTCAGCAAGGCCAGTTGGGCGAAACCGTGGGTACGTTCACCGGGCGTTGCAGGGAAGCGGGTATTGGCGATGGCCACCGACTCACAGACCAGGTAGGCCGCCATGCGCGCCGTTGCGGCCGTGATCACGCTGTCGAATGCACGACGAGCCGGCCCGTTGGCACTGTCCAGCCACAACGAAAAGCTGGCATCGGGCAGTGGCCGATTGTTTTCCTGGCGCAGCCCGGCTGCAGGTTCCACGTCGACATCGGACAGGTTCAACTGCACGCCACGCCCGCCGAGTGCCTGCAGTTGCCCGGCGACTTCACTGCGCAGGCGATGGGCGAATGTATCGGGGCTGACTTGGGTATCACGCCACAGCAGATAGATGACTTTTTCCATAACGACAAAGCTCCTCGTTGCGATTGATGGATGAAGCAACCGTGCAGAAACGTGGGGGAAAATAGTGGCGTCATGGTTGATCAAGTTCAGCGCGAGGTAATACCTCAAACGGACTATTCAACAAAATGGGGAGAGGCCGGCGTTTTGGGGGCGGGTTCGGGCTCGGATTTCGGTAGGCGGGTGAACGCTGCGAACGGGCGCTATGGAGTGGCGGAATCCAGAGCGAAAACTGTCCCTTTCAAGTCACGTCTGAGATCTTTTTATGGCTCACTGGAGGAACTCCAGCGAGGCCCGGCCAATATCAACCAGGCTGCCGATGCTCACTGGCGGATAACCGGATGGCGGTATTGCCAATAGGGGTGCCCAGCGCTCGGCCTCTGAATAGCGTCCGTGACCATTGCCGACACCGCCATGGTCGCTTACAAAAATCACCAGGCGCCGAGGCGTTGCCCCCTGGGCGGAGGGTGACGCCAATGCCTGCTCCCAAAGGCGACGAATACGCGCGTCCGTTTCGCTGACGGCGGCTGCGTAGCCCGGGTCAGACGGGTCGAACGCCGTGTGATGGCCCGCGGCGTCGACAGCATCAAGATGAATGAAGGCCAGGTCTGGCTGGCAAGCTTGCCATGTGGTCAATACGGCTTGCTCGACCGCTGCATCGCCCTTGAGCAACAGCGCCCCATGGTGTATCTCGGGCACTGCCCGCAAACGTCCCTGGATCAATTCATTCAGCGGCTTCCAGGAGGTGATCAGAAGGCTGCGGCTCTCGGCCTTTCTGTCATGAAGACGCTCAAACAAGGTTTCGACTCTGACCGGACCCGGGCTGTTGTTATCAACAATGCCATGGGCGCCTACCCAGCTGGCGGTGAGCACGCTGACCCAGGCGGGTGCGGAATAGGTCTGCTGGGTTCGCCCGTTGCTGACATCGACTCTGCCCCAGGCCAAGCCATGGGACGCGGCCAACTGGAACAGGAAGGGCGTCAGTGCCGGGCTGACCGCGTCGGCACGCAGGCCGTCGATACCGATGATGACGACCTGCCGCAAGGGCGCTTGCGGCGCAGCATTGCATTGGCTCTCCTCGTCGCTGGGTGAACAACCCGGCAGGCTGATGGCGCACAGTGCGACCAGCAGCTTCAGCCCCGAGCGCAGTGAAGGAGTATTAAAAGCCATTGTTGAATATCGCCCGTGAAATATGCAGTGAAGTGTACCGGCTGCCCGGCAGCCGAGGATAAATGGATAAATTGTCGGGGCCTGAAGGTTTATGGGGCAAGATTAACCAGACGGCCGACTTGTTCACGACTGGCCTGACTCAACACCTACTTTTCATCATCACCCAAGGAACCCGCAATGCCCCCCAGTAAACGTGATCTCGCGCGGATCGAGCGCCTGTTGATCACCACGCTCACCGAGGCGTGCGAAACAGCAAAAGGTGAAATCAAGGGCTTCAGCTGGCTCACCCACACCGCTGACCTCAACGCGCTGGCCGACACCCTGAAGGTCACCTGGGTGTTCGAAACCCTGGCCGACCAACAGCTCGCGCAGGCGAATGTGAAGACGCGTATTTATGAACTGACCCGCATCGCGCTCAACGAGGCGAATATCGATTTGTGCGCATCAGAGCGCAATGTCCGCTTCGATTCCGAGGAAGAGTGCCAGTGCGTTCACGGTGGCGATTGGCAAAAGCGCCTGGCGCAATCACGCGCAACCAGGGGCCACTGACCATGGCCAAGGAAATTGAAAATCCCTGCATCTCGGTGTGCCAGTTGAGCGGTGATTTGTGTGTGAGCTGCGGGCGCAGCAAGGACGACATCCGCAAGTGGAAACGCATGAAGCGGCCGGAAAAAATGGCCGCGGTGCAACGGGCCAATGCGCGCCTGAAAGGGCTGAAGAAAGGGCAGGGATAGTCACTTGCGCTGGATAACCGGTTCAATGATGGCCGATGCTTTGCGTTGTTTATCGCCGTCGCCTTTTTCACCCGTGGGTCAGCCTCGTTCTACCACCTGTCATATTTCCTTACATCTAACAGGGGCATATCTACACTTCACCTGTTCCAGCAGTGCGCGTAATACCACCAGGTAGAGGAGTCATCCGTGATGAGCACACGCCACGCTGGCACCGAGTCGGACTACAGCAAGCCCCTGCGATCGCTTTTCCTGCTGGCCGTGGTGCTGTTTGGCTGCGCAGGCGTTAACGCCGGCACTTGGGATGACCTCACCAGAAACGTTACGAAAAGCGTTTCCGATGCCGCAAGCCAGGGGGTCGATGCGGTGACCAAGGGGGTGACGTCGACCATAAACGGTAGCGCCTCACAGACACCTGACCAAGCCCCGGTCACGCCACAATCCACCCACTCGGCGCCGCCGGCTGGCGGACTGCGCCTCAATGCCCCAGGCTCGATCGATTGCCTGAAGGTTCAGCCTGCCCCGGACGACAAGGCCATGCTGACCAATACCTGCCCGAGCGAAATTCTGGTGCTGATTTCACCTTCGCTCACCGCCCAGTCGTGCCTGCAATTCAAGGTCAGCCCCGACAAAGCCAGTCGCGTTGCTTATGGCAGTAACGGAGTGGTCCGTGCGGTGTGCCACAACAAGGCGACGAGTGGGGCAATCCATTGCAAATGCGGACCATGAACCGCGCAGCTCGCGGTGGGATGCACAGATGAGTGCCGGCAAGGTAGCGATGCAAACGGTCGGCCTGATCCTGCTGCTCGCCTCGATGCCGCTTCGCGCAGGCATGCTCGATGACATTACGCGCAACGTCAGCGAAAGCGTGTCCAATGCCACGCGCAAGGGCGTCGACTCGATCAGTCAGAGCGTAAGCTCGGCGATCGACAAGGCGACCACGCCAGCGGCCGACGCGGCACCTGCAGATGGCCAGGTCGCCGGCGCTCAAGCGGGCGCAACCGTAGCAGGTTCCAATCAGTGCCTGAAGATCAACCCCAGAGGCGATGTCTCGGACCTTACCAACACCTGCGCGGTCCCCGTCTGGATCATGTTCACCTGGCAACCGCGCGACGGCTGCGTGCAGGAAATTCTGGGCCCGCGCCAATCACGGATAATGGCCACCGCTGCGAAGATCCATGGGGTGTGCCGCAACGAGACTTATCCGATCAAGGGCCCTGGCCAATGCGGCTGCAAGGCCGGCGACTCGATCGCCGAAGCGGGTTCCACGCCGACGGCGGCTGCCACCAAGGTCGGGCAGGACAAGCTTGCCAAAGGGGTCGCGGACTTCCATAGCCAATGCCTGAACACCAGCCAGCTCAACGGACTGCACGAGTGCGAGTGCCTCACCGAGGGCTATCGGCAACGGGCCACCCGCTCGGGCAGCACCATATTGCCCATGAAAGACCAGAACGAGTTACTGCAAACCTGCCCGGCCAGCCACGAGGTGACCAAGGCCTGGGTGTTCCAGTCTTGCGATGGCTTCATGCAACACAAACGCTCCGACCACGTCGAATTCTGCAACTGCACGGGCGATAATTTCGCGACCAGGTTCCGCGCCAACCCCCTCAACAACCTGCGCCAGATAGAAGCACTCAGGAAGGAATCGATGCAATCCTGCGGCCTGGCGGACACATCCCACAACCTGCGCTGACCAGGCACTTGAACGCGCTCCCTTCTGTAGGCGCGAGCCCGCTCGCGATGGGCCGCGCAGCGGCCCCGAAACAAAGTCGGGTGCCGCTCAGGGCGCCAGCGTCTGCAAGGCATCCAGTACTTGCCGTAGCGCCTTGCCCAAGGGCTTATCCTGACGCAGCACAATGCCTAGCGTGCGGCTCAAGGGCGGTTTCAACGGCTCGACCCGCAAGCCACGCCGATGATGAGTTGCCGCCACTGACATGGCTGGCACGATGCTGTAACCCAGCCCGGCCGCGACCATCTCCTTGATGGCTTCGATGCTGCCCAACTCCATCACCGGTTTGACGCGCAGTCCGGCCTGCAAATACCACTCATCGATCAACAAGCGCGTGCTGCTGCCGGCTTCAAAGACCACCAAGGGCATGCTGGCCAGTGATTGAGGCGTCACGAGGTGCGGCACCTCCGCCTGCTCGGTGCTGAAGATCGCCACGAACTCGTCCTCGAGCAAAGGGCAGATCGACAAACTGCGCCCGGCCGCGGGAAGCGTGACCAGGGCCAGGTCAAGGCGGTTCTCCTCGACTGCACGCAGGATGCCATCGGTATTGCCGGTGCTGACTCGCACATCCAGCGCCGGAAACTGACGACGCAGGGTTTGCAGAATGGGCGGCAGCAAATGGATGCAGGCGGTGGCGCCGGTGCCGATGGCGATCTGGCCGGCGATCCCTTGGGCATGGCTGGACAGGTCGAGGAGGGCATCTTCGACCACGGCATCGATGCGGCTGATGTGCTCAAGCAAGGTGTTCCCCGCCGACGTCGGCTTTATCCGCTTGCCGACTCGCTCTATCAGCTTCAGGTTCAGACGTGTTTCCAGTTGACGGATTTGCAGGCTGACGGCGGGCTGGGTGAGGCCCTGACGCTCAGCGGCGCCGGAGAAGCTACCGTGCTCGATGACCTGAGCAAAGGTGTGCAAATGGTTGAGGTTAAGACGTTGCATGGCAAAGTTTTACTTATGCTGTGGATCAGAAATCATAGTTTTGTTTTGGGTTGGCCTGGCGTCATTATTTGTCCCAGCGCGCAGTTGCTCTGTACAACGACGGCGGCCAGCAACCCGTAAACAACCTGATATTCCTGACGAAGACTATCCATGCCTCACAACTTGCTTGTTCGAGACGCCAGTGACAGCGACATGCCTGCGGTACAGGCGATTTATGCCCACCATGTGATTCATGGCACGGCCAGTTTCGAATTGAACCCGCCGACCCTTGAACAGATGCGTCAACGGCGCGCCGACGTCTGTGCCCATGGCCTGCCGTTTCTGGTGGCCGAGCGCGATGGAGAACTGGTGGGTTATGGCTACGCCACGCTGTATCGGCCGCGTCCGGCCTACCGCTTCACGGTCGAGGACTCTGTCTATGTCCGCGAGGACATGTCGGGTATGGGCGTCGGCCAGGCACTGTTGAGCGGGGTGATCGAGCGTTGCATCGACAGCGGACGGCGGCAAATGGTCGCGATCATCGGCAACAGCGAAAACCTGGCATCGATCCGTTTGCACGAGCGTCAGGGCTTTCGCAAGGTCGGGGTGTTTGAATCGGTAGGCTTCAAGCACGGCCGTTGGCTCGACACCGTCATCATGCAGCGTGAGTTAGGCGAAGGGGCCGGTAGCACGCCCCATGGGTAGCTCGGGTGGCCGTTGCCCAGAAGGCTAGGGGGGTATTGATCGTAGGTCGACCACAACAGAATGATCTTCGATATGAACGCAGGAAGTGTTAATCATAGATCAGCGGTCTTCACCAACGATCCAGAGACTTTCATAGGATAACGATGAATCGAATTCTTCACCCCACCACAGCCCTGGCGCTCGTGGCGATCTTCAGCTTCCTGAGCGGACCGGCGCAAGCCGGCCTGGAGGAAGGCGTCACGGCCTATCAAGCCGGTGACTTGCCGCTGGCATTCAAGGAGTTCAGCGCCGTTGCGGACACAGGCAACGCCGATGGCCAGTTCAATGTGGCGCTGATGTACGAGCAGGGTATCGGGGTCGCCAAGGACGAAACGCAAGCCATTCGTTGGTATGAAAAATCTGCGCAGCAAGGCAACTCCAACGCGCAATACAATCTCGGTGTGCTGTATGAAAACGGTCGTGGTAGTGCCGTGGACTTTGCGCAGGCCAATCAGTGGTATCGCAAGGCAGCAGCGCAAGGTGATGCGCTCGCCGTCGGTAACCTGGGCATGCTCTACATGCGCGGCGATGGCGTGAAGGAGGACAAAAATCTTGGCCTGGCTCTGCTTATACTGTCGGCAACCATGGACAACTCGCCCACAAACAAAGCCAAAAGTAACATTGCAACGACCAGGGGTTTAACCCCCAGCATGATCTCAACAGCCCAGACACTTTCGGATGAGCTTGGCCAAGCCCAAAATCTGCTGGTACCGCTGGATCAATACTTGAAAACCACGACGACTACCGCTGGCGGCGAATCGCAATAGGCTGAAAAGCGTCCTCCGGAATACAGGGGGCGCAGGTAGCCAATGACAGCCTGACAATGAGGGGCAGACCACGGTTTTACGAAATGTCGATTTAAACGTGAGTCGCCCCTGATTTTGTAGCCACTACCTGATCTCATCACGGCCGTACCATCGGCCGCTTCTGGCCGATTGCTGCCTGTCGTCGAGCAGGATCTTTAGGTGTCGCCCGCTAGAGCCCTTCTACGTAGCGGGGCTACGACGCTGAGTAGCGCAACACGAAAGTGTACGCCGCCACTGGCCAACTAGCTCACCCATTCCTGTTTTCAATCTGATGCAGCCTGCCAACTGCCAACTGCCAACTGCCAACTGCCACCTGAGCGGCATCCAGTGCGCCTTCCATGTAGCCATTGTGCTCCCGCGAAGCCTCAGTACCTGATACCAGAAGCACATCCGACCAGTTATCTTTGGTTACAGTGACGGTGCGTCCGGTGTGATGCCCTTCGGTTGCCAAACGATCCCCGTCTGCGGCAGTTAAATCATCCCATGCCCAGTCTTTGATGTAGTGAGCCAGAGGGGTGGTCGCAGCGGTGTCACCGGTGACCCATGCCGCCTCGTCCGATGTCAGGAGTACTGCAACCGGCACATGCCCCCCGCAAGGAGTGTATGGGCAAACACTGTCTTTATTATTCAATCGATAAAGGTCTGCCTGCACCAAGTGCCGACGGCACTCTATCCCACGTAGTGATGCGCCACACCATTTGCGAGTCGATGGAGCATTTCCTCGCTGGGATAGGTTCTCATGTCTACGAAACCAGGGGCGATTCAGTCTAGAGAATCCGGGGCGATTCAAAAATCGGTGGCTGGCCGGCATCTTGCTTTATCTTAAGGATAAATAATAACGAGTCGAACCCCGTGAAATTTCATCAAATCAGAGCCTTGGTAGCGATAAACCAATGCGGCAGTATCAATGAGGCTTCGCAGATACTGCACGTTACCCAACCCGCGTTAAGCCGCTCAATCAAGGATCTGGAACGAGAGCTTGGGCTGACCTTGCTGCAGCGTTCGTACAAGGGCATGTCGCTGACCGAGGAGGGCCGGCGCATTATTCGCCATGCTCACATGGCGGTCGAGAGCATGCGCCGGCTGCAGATCGAGGCCGATAATATTCATGACATGGCCGTTGGAGAGGTGGCCATCGGGATCACTTCGCTGACAGCGATGCTGCCGGGATTCGAGCAGTGCATCAGTGATTTCCAGGCGAAGAATCCTCGGGTGCGGATCAAGCTCACCGAGCAGCGCCCGAGCCATATCGTGCAGCGCTTGCGCGACGGGACCCTGGATTTCGCCCTGACTTCGCAGCAAAACACCCAGCGTCTGAATCTTGATTGGGAAGCCTTGCATCGCATACAGGGGGCCGTGGTCTGTAGCCCCAAAAATCCCTTGCGCCATTCGCGCTCACTGCGCCAGTTGCAGTACGCCAACTGGATCAGTCTTGATGAGATCGGCGATCGCTCGTCGCAGTTCTACCAGATGTTCGAGGTCAACGACATTCACCCGCCGCAGAAGGTCATTGAGTGTGCGTCTCTGCTGCTGGCTCTACGTCTGGTAGAGAGCGCCGACGCGTTCATGACCCTGAGTAACCTGGCGGTGGGTAACACATTGCCGCCTGGGCGGGCGCCGGAACTGGTCTACGTTGAAGTCGAGGAAATTATTCCCGAATACCCGATTTATCTGGTGTGTATCGACCGTCATTCGCTGACGTCGCCGGCCAAGGATCTGTTCTCTAGCCTCAAATTGAGGCTGGCGGCGGAGTCGATGGCCGAGCTTGCGCGTTAGAAGTGGTAATACATGCCAATGACCAGGTTCTGCGGGTCGTCACCGGGCTGCTCGACCGGGATGCCGGCATAACTGATGGATGAATTGGGGCGATTGTCGATCAGTGCGACGCGGCCGTAGACGGCCCAGTTAGGCCGCAGGAAATGGTCATAGCCGAGCATCATCCCGAAGGCGTCCTTGTCGCCGAATTCGATGTCGCGCTTGATCAGTGCCAGGCGTGCCACATCGGTTTTGCCCACGGGTGCAGAAATACCCGCTGTCCACGCCGTCATGCTCGGCGTAGCGCGGTAGTCTACGTCCTGGCGCTGCCAGGTCAGGCTGGCGGCGAACGGCCCGAAATCATAAAACGCTGAAGCGCTTTTGAAGTAGTTGTGGGTCTGGTGCTGGCGATCACCGTCTTCCCAAGGATCGCTCAGATAATCGTTGAACGAGCCAATCAAGATCCAGCGCGCATCGCTGTATTGCAAACTCATACCCTTGCCGCGCAGGGTTTTTCCCGAGCTGGCCGTATCGTTCAATCCAAAGCTCAATGCACTGCCGAGGCTGAAGCCTGCGACTTTGGGGGTGGTGTAGGCCAGTGTGTGTTTGGGGCGCATGTCCAGATAATAGGCGCCACGCCCGGCAGGTGGAGAGGTCAGGTACGTATAGGGTGAACCGTAGGTGGCCAGAAACGGATCGGCGTAGGTCGGCGTACCCATGCCATAGGTTTTGCCGAACTCCAGCTTGCCGTAGTTGCGCGAGCGCAGCGCCACGACTGCCAGGCGCAATGCGCCAACCTGCTTCCAGTGCTCGTCCAGCGCCTGGCCATTGAGGTTGAAGCCTTCTTCCACATCGGCTTCAAGTACCGTGTCCTCGTCGAGCGCCTTGCGCATGTACAGCCCCAGTTTGTTGGTCCAGGCGGCTCCGCCGGCGACCTTGAACCCTGAGTAATGCCCTGAGTCCTGGTAGTTCACGAAGGCATCGACGGTGCCATAGAACTTGAGCTTGTCATCAAATCCCTTGTCGACGTTGTAGTAGCCGAATCCTGACGCTACCCGGGCGATGGAGGGGAATCCTTCAGCCTGACTGACAATGGGCAAGCCTAACCCCAACAGCAGAGTGGCCAATGTCGAATTGCGCGCGGCGGACGTACTCATTACTGACGCTCCGTGTAGCTGATGACTGAAGGTTTGCAGCCTCCACGAAAATAAAATCAGCCGGAAATTGTCAGTTTTGTATGGTTATGCCTAGTTGTTAATTTGCTGGCGGAAAAGCAGGTTTTAAGGGCATGGAGCGCCGGAAAATTCGCCTGGAATTTTCAATGTCCATACGGTCATTGTGTTTTTCGGCGCTGTTTCTGTGAAAAACCAGTGCGCAGAGGCGTCTCGGAGTCGGTGAATCGCACCGTGGTGGAGCGATATCGTTCGGTGAAACCCGACGAAATGAACTGTTGGTTAATCGTGTGCAAAAAGCGCAAGTGATTCATCGACGGAGTTACCCGATAGTTGGTGTCGACAACACGAATGACTCGGAGAGAGCCCCCATGACCACCTTGCACTCGGACACTCACTTGGCCAATGGCACGATACGGCGCGACAGTGCCGCCGTCGGGTCCAGGAAAGCCACCGTCGCATGCGCTTTGGGCAACGCCCTGGAGATGTACGACTTCACCATCTACAGTTTCTTCGCCGTGGTGATCGCCAAGAACTTCTTTCCGGCGCAGTCGCCGGTCGCGTCGTTGCTGATGTCGTTGACCGCCTTCGGCGTGGGCTTTCTGATGCGGCCAATCGGAGCGATGGTGATCGGTCGTTTCGCCGATCGAAAAGGTCGCAAGGCAGCCCTGACGCTGACCATTTTTCTGATGACCCTGGGCACGGCGTTGATCGCATTCGCCCCCACTTATCAGCAAGCCGGGGTCTTTGGCACTGCGCTCCTGGTCATCGGGCGTCTTACCCAGGGGTTTTCTGCAGGTGGTGAGATCGGCACTGCCTCGGTGCTGATGATGGAGTCGACCGGGACGGGAAATCGTTGCGGTAACGTCAGTTGGCAGGCCGCCAGCCAGGGTTATGCGGCCTTGGTCGGGGCTGGCATCGGACTGTTGCTGACCAGTGTCATGACCACGCCTGACCTGGAAAACTGGGGCTGGCGCATCCCGTTCATCGTCGGTTTGCTCATCGGCCCGGTCGGTTGGTACATCCGTCGCTGCTTGCCGGAAACACTGGAGCACGCCGTCATTGAGCAACAGCCATCCACGGTGGGCAAACCTCGCTGGCGTGAGGTGATCGATTTGCGTAACACCGTCCTCGCCACGGGCCTGATGGCGAGTGCAACCATCGGCATGTACCTGTTCATTTTCTACATGCCGTCGTACCTGGTGACCGCGCTGCACTATCCACAGCGCAGCGCATTGGCGATTGCCTGTGTGGCTGCCGCGTGCCTGGCGATCATCACGCCGATTGCCGGGCGTTACGCCGACCGTCACGGCCTGCGCAAAAAGCTTTTGGTATGGACCGTCACTCTACCCGTTATCGCTGCCTGGCCAGCGCTGTGGCTGTTGTCGAACACCACCGACCTGTATTTGGCGATGCTGATCGTGGCGCTGCTGGTGCTGCCCGGTTGCGTAGGTTCGGGAGCGTTTTTCGCGATGATCATGGAAGCCTTCGCCAAACCGCAGCGGGCACTTGGCACCTCGGTCAGCTACAGCTTTGGCGTGACCCTGTTCGGCGGGTTTTCGCCGCTGATCGCCACATGGCTGACCTCGACCTTTAACGACCCGCTGGCCCCGGCCTTTTACTTGCTGGCCGGTGGGGTGATCAGCCTGACCTGCCTGAAACTGTTCCCGGAAAACATTGGAAGAGCCTGAACCATGCGCACTCAACACACCAACACCGCTTTGAGCGACACCGACCTGCAAACCTTCGTGGCATTGCGCCGACAAATTCACGCCGCTCCCGAGCTGGGAGGAGAGACGCCCAACACCGCTGAACTGGTGGCTGCCAAACTGGAGCAGTGGGGCTATGAGGTCCATCGCGGCATTGGCGGGCATGGCCTGGTCGGGGTCCTGAAAAAAGGCCAGGGCAACCGCTGTATCGGCCTGCGCGCCGACATGGATGCACTGCCGATGCAGGAGAAAAACGCCTTCGCCCATGCCAGTCAGATTGCCGGTCGCATGCATGCCTGCGGCCACGACGGGCACACCGCGATTTTGCTTGCGGCCGCCCATCGACTGGCGACCGGCGCTGACTTCAACGGCACACTGAATCTGATTTTCCAGCCCGACGAAGAAGGATTGTGTGGGGCCAAGGCGATGATCGACGACGGCCTGTTCCAGCGTTTTCCGTGCGATGCAATTTTTGCCCTGCACAATATGCCAGGCGCCCCCGTGGGCACGGTCGTGGTTCAGCCGGGACCGACCATGGCCTCCTCCGAACGGGTGCAATTGAGCATCACCGGCAAAGGAGGGCACGGTGCAATGCCTGAACTGGCAGTGGATCCAGTGCCAGTGGTCGCCAGCTTGATCAACGCGATCCAGACCATCAAGTCGCGCAACCTGGGCCCTGAGGAATACGCCGTTATCAGCATCGGCATGCTGCAGGCCGGAAGCGTCTACAACATCATTCCTGATGAGGCCAGTATGCTCGTCAGCGTGCGCACAGACACCCCGCAGACCCAGCAGAAAATCAACCATCGCCTGGAGCAGATCGTCCGCGGTCACGAGCAATCATTCGGCGTCAGCATTGACTTGAAGATGACCCAACTGGCGCCTGCGTTGATCAACGATGTGGCCGAAACGCAACGAGTGCGCCAGAGCCTGGAGCCGCTGTTCGAGCCTGGCTGCTTGCACAGCCGGGGGCCCAAGGTAATGGGCACTGAGGACTTTGCCTGGATGCTCGGCGAGGTGCCGGGCTGTTACTTCATGCTGGGCAATGGCGAGGGCGAGTTTCATGGGTGCTCGGTGCATAACCCGCACTATGACTTTAACGATGAGCTCATTCGCTTGGGCTCCGATTGCTGGGTCAAGCTGGTGGGGGATTTTCTTGTGTAGGGGCCACCGTTAACCATCATCGGGCACCGGTTTCGTGCGCTGACGATCTACAAGGCCGCAGACCTTGAGGAAACCATCAAGATCGGACGCGCGATCTGCACCGCTTACTCTTTGGTGGTGATGAGCCAGAGCGGGGCTGAGGACTTTTTGGTGGTGGCGACCTCGCCGCAGTAGTCCATGGCCTGGAAGTTCTTCGCCGCGCGCGAGGCGGGTACCTTCACCCAATGTACTGTGAGCAGAGTGCCCACCGAGGACTCCTTGACCTGCGTATTGGCGTCGTCACGCTCGGCGTAGGCGACGCTGATCTTTCCTGGCGCGCGCTGGTCGTCGAGCGGCCAGCCGCACACCATCGTGTACAGCGGCGTGGCTTTTGGGTCCAGCGGAAACTTCGCCGGCTTCACGTTGCGCCGAGCCACCATCTGCTGCATCGAAGGCAGGTATTCAACCGTGTGCAACAGCTGCACCTCGCCCGTCTCGAACCAACCGAACACCGCCATGCCACCTGCCGGCACCTCTGCGCTTTCAGATCCGTCTGGGTTGCCCGGAGCCATGAAGGTGGCGAGTATCGTGTACTTGCTGTCCTTGAGGTGCCGGGTGAAGTAGTTGCCGCCGACCATCATCGTCGCATGGGCGGTCGGCGTGTCGTCTGCACGGACCGGAGCACTGGCAAACAACGCGTTTAACGCGAGCGCCGCTGTAACAAGGGCGGCTCCTGCAACCGATGTCCCGCAGCGCGATGTCCGCCCTCGGGTGGTCGTGGGTGGGTAGGGGAGCATCATCCCTCCGGCAATGGCGATCGTCTGTTCATCGCTGGGGGCGACGGCTACAAATCAATGTAGTGCGATGCCCGGGACTTCGCGATTGCATCCGATGGCCGTACGTCCGGAAAGGGGCGTGCTGCCGGTTGCGAAGGGGCAGAAATTATGCGGGCCTCCACGGAACCCTCGCCGGCGATAGCGTCTAAAGTTCATAGACATATCCCGCCCTACTGAAGGAACGACTCATGCCCAGCTCTCGTTCGTTGATTGTCACATTGACCTGTCTTGCGCTGGTCAATGGCTCAGCGGCTGCCTTGGCCGATCCCGGCAATGGGAAGGGTCAAGGAAACGGCAAAGGTAATTCGCAATACAGTCAAGATCATGGCAACCGGCAGGAGCATGGAAACAAAGGTAAAAATTCCGGAGGTGGCGATTGGGATCATGGCCCAAGCATTAATCACGACAGCGTACTTGGGATTGTGGACGGCTATCGGGACTATTGGAGTCCGAGCTCTACATTGCCGCCAGGTATTCAAAAAAACCTCGCGCGGGGTAAACCGCTTCCGCCTGGTATTGCCAAAAAACTGGACGGTCGATTGGTCGGCAGGTTGCCTCATTACGATGGATACGAATGGCAGCAAGCAGGTACCGACTTGATACTGGTCGCGCTGGCCACCGGGCTGATCTATGAAGTACTCAACGGTGCATTTGAATAGTTCTTGAGTGACGAACACAGATGTATAAGCGGACGTGCTTCGCTCATGAGAACGCCGTTCCCAAGACAATGAAAATCTCACAAACACCCCGTTCCGAAAAATCGCCCGTAGCGTCCATGAGGCGGCACGCAATGTTGCTCGGCGAATTGCCGCAACACCGCAATACGAGTGCTCTCAGTTGCGAAGAACTGCGATCGACCCAAAGCTTGCAGTGGCGACCGAGAGATAACGCTTAGAAGTCAGTCCGCTGAGAGGGTGAAGTACTCGAACGCGAAATAGCCGGCCTGATAGATCAGGGTAAACAACGCAAGGGCTAGCTGTACTCGACGGCGCTTTTGCGTGAGGCCAATCAACACGACGCACAGCATGATGACGGCATGAGCGGTGTATGCAACTCCCAGTGTCTGCCACCGGGCGTCTCCCTTGAGGGAGGTATCGAAAAGGTCCACGGCCGTGAGAAGTGCAATAAGCCCGAAGAACCAGCCACGTCGTTCCAGCACGTAGTTTTCGTAGCTGCCGAACTCTCTCACGTCGGGCGGAAACAGCATCGTCGACATCATGAAATAGAGGGCGCTATAACAGACAATGAAAAGGTAGAAACCGAATGTCCAGACCGGTACCTGTGCAAGGCGAAACTCCCACCACCAGAACGTCAGAATTGAAATGAACGCCCAGCCCACCCAGCCCATGTGAATCCATGACCATCCAAATTGGCGCGGGTGTTCGATGATCGATGCGATCCCCCTGAGCAACGTCGTTATGCCCATTCCCAGAATGATGCTGAGGACTATGCGGATGTGCGCAAAAATTGGGTCAGGGGTCATCTCACGGCGCCGAATTGCTGAAGCGGTCCCAATCACACTTGATCGCCGGTCGTGGGCCTTCCAGGAAAAACCGACTGCAAGTTCTTCCACACTTACACCTATGGGTTGCAATCGCAAGCGTGCGATCTCTAATGCACAACGATTACTTCATGCAATCACGCTTCGGCCTACGCGCAGATGCCTACCCAACGCACTATTTGTCACAGCCCGAGGCGCGACTCGACGCGATCCGTCGCAGCCTGGGATATGGCATGGTGCCGCAAATACAAATGCGTGATGCGTTGAAAAACGGAGCGCTTGTGGACGTCGCACCGGGGCATTTCACCGATGTGGCTCTCTATTGGCACTCGTGGGCCGTGCAATCTCCACGCATGCAGGCACTGTCCCAGCGCAGTGTGGATTGCGCCCGGCGCAGGCTACTTCTGGACGGGTGACCGCTCACCCCCGGACACACAATGGGGGCTAAGAGCAGGTTTTATTGGTCAGGGTCGGGATTACGAGCGGGGTGTCAAGATGGCCAACGCAACCGCCACAATGAAGAGCGCCGGCACGTCACCTGCCAAATGCCCCATTTGCTCCGGCTGGGTGACCGCCTGCACGGTCATGATTGCCCCATGTACCGCGCTGGACCAGACGGTGAACCAGATCAGGCTCAGATGGGCCAATGGATCACGTGCGGCCAGAATCAGGAACACGCCCAGTGTGGCGTAGATGCCAACGATCATCATCGGGTAGTCCGAGTGACCGACGTGCCAGGCCCAGCCGGACGGCCAGAACAACATCAGTGGGTAGAGCGCCAGGCACGCCAGGCCAGCCAACACCAGAACGACGCGCAAATACCTGAGGCGATCGACGACGGTCATTGCGGACTCCTCTTTTGCTCAACCAGTTCCGGCCGTAGAGCAAGCATAGCTACTGATTTTCTATCGCTGCGAGCGTTTCGCAAAATCGCTCGCAGCGTTCATGAAGCCGCTCGTGATGTCGCTCGACGCATCGCAGCGACGCCGGAGTACGTGCGCTCTCGCCACGAGCGTAAGAAGGTCGAAATGTTGTTTGCCCACCTCAAGCGCATCCTGAAATTGGTTCGCGTGCGACTACGTGGCATGAGTGGCGCGACCGATGAGTTCACGCTGGCGGCCGCAGTGCAGAACCTACGTCGGCTGGCCAAACTGACATCTCAAGGGCCACCAGTCACGGGATAGGTGCGCCCTCACTAAGCCAAAAACCTCAAATTAACCCAATAACGACGCAACAAAGGTCAACGAAGGGCCGAGAAACCACACAAAGTGGTGAGTAGGCTCTCCGGTGGTAGCTGTGTTTGATTTTACTCAGGCTGAAAATCCGACTTTTTCAACAGAATCGGCTGTCGAGGTGTGCAACGGCGAGCGGCATCCGGTTCGTGTACGACGTGGAGTTTGGCGCGCATCGGCGGGCGGGGTAGGAGGGCGCTCCGAGCCTGCTAGCAAAATGCGCTGGCCATCGCTGGGCGTAGCCTTGTTCTGCTAGCAGTTCTCAACCTGACGGCGGATCTGCGATTAGCCGATTGATAGCAAACCTTTTTGTACGGTGCTCAGCGTCACCGAAAGTCGGAACATCGAAAATAAGAATTGACAATATGTCAATAATAAATTCCACATGGGGTCTAGTATTGGTCCAAATTTAGGCTATAATGGCGAGTGTGGCAATTTGGCCCGAATAGTTCTGTGCAGCACATAGCAGAGCCGTAGTTGTTAAAAGTCCAGGACGGACGAACAGGAGGGTTTTTACTCATGAGAGTAGAGACGATTAGCTTTTTGAAAAAACACGCATCTGACCTGCCTCTTGATGAGCCTATGGTCGTCACTCAGAACGGTGTGCCTGCTTACGTTGTGGAATCTTACGTTGAGCGTAAGCGCCGTGACGAAGCAATTGCACTGGTGAAAATGCTCGCGATCAGTTCACGCGAGTATGCCCAGGGGAAACACTGTTCTACCGATGATCTGAAAGCACGTTTGAGCAGGAGATTTGCCAACAAATAATACAGGGGAATAAATGAGCAAGTTCACAGTACGCAACACCGAAATCGCTGAATACAGTATCGGAGACCAGATTGAACATCTGGCCGCCTATCACGGTTCGAACACCGCCGAAACGCGGGTCTTCTCCGTCATTGACGTCATCGAGCGCAAGCTCTTGGACGCGCCTTATGGTTACCCCGTAAGCCCACAGCTGAGCGAACTGGGTGTCATGCAGTATCGTGAACTCAACACAGATGGTTATCGCGTCTTCTACGAAATTTTTGAAGCGGATAAGGTCATTGCCGTCAGTCTGGTTTTGAGGGGCAAGCAGAGCGTTGCGGATGCACTCATCCGTTACTGTTTGCTCAGCATGTACGAGCCCCCAGCGTGACAGCGCTGGTCCACCGGTGACGTACCGCGCCACAAGCATGCGGCATAGCTACCCTCCCGGCGCTTTATATTGAATATGACCGGCAACCGGCTGCTTTTGGCCGATTGCTGTTGAAAAATAATAGTCACATGCTCCCAGGAGCAACCGAGACACTCGCATAAGTGCTCGAAGCCCGCAGCCGTGGACGGCCATTACTGGAGTAACAATCATCCAGCACGGCACCCAAAATCCGGCCTGCGCGGGCTTCGATCACTCCCGATCAGAGTTCCCTCTACCAGACAGCGGCAATCGGGGCTCGTAACCGAAAATCGCCAGCCGGCTACATCTACTCCGGCGGATCAACCTGATCCAGCAACCGGTTCGCCGTAATCTCCGCCAGCATCACACTGTTGGAAATGCCCAACAGCGCATGCCGTGACCCGCCATCCAGATGATCCACCAGTTGATGCACCATCACATCGACCGAGGCCAGGGTCTCGACCAGATACACCACAAGGGTTGCGGTCGTGGCTTGCGGGTTGACGCTGAACAGCGTGGAGGGTGTGCGTGGTTTGGCCTTGATGTCGGCCAGGGAAGGGAAGTGGAAGTCGGGTGTTCGTTCGGGGATTTCGTCGGGTTTGATTGAATCGGGTTCGTACGGGGAGGCCGGATCGGTGTCCGGCGGGTTAGGGGTGACCTTTAACATAGGCTGAGTTTCCTAATGGGTGCCACCCCTCTTGCGACTAAACGAAAGGGGAGGCAGCTGCACGCAGGTTAGTCGACCGGGAAACTCAGCAATCCGGCGCGCCCGAGGGCGCCCTGCGTACAGCTACCATCAAGTGCAAGCAAAGAACTACCTGCATGACCGATGCACGCACAGCTGAGTTAACACAGGCGACTAAACCCGACCACTGATGGGCAGTGGCGGGGAAACGATAGAGGCCTGGGGCAGCGCGTACAAGCCGGCGGATTCTGGCGTAAGCGTAGGGAATGACGCAAGGAGACGTAGCTTACGAGAAGTAATTCCTACCGACGTTAAACGCGTGTCATCTCGCTGTTAAACAGGCAGACAGGTAGCCCGGAAACGACCACTGGGGAACGTGGCTCGTGAAAAATAACCCCGTCCACCTCGGGTGCGATTTCTGCCCGGTACGATAGGCAGTTATCGACCCAAAGCTGCCGGCCAACATTCACATGATTTGGCCGAAATGGGCTCATTTCGCAGTAGCGAACGCTTGTCTTAACGTTCATGTCGTGGCCGAAGACAACTGTCTAAAATATTTTATGTTCCACCGTTTGTGTGATGCTGACTTCGCAAACGGTGGAGAAATCAACCTAAAGTATATCCATCGTCTACCACCCAATCCTGACCAAACACACTGCGTGCGCCTTGGCCCAGGAGAAAAAGAATGACATCCGCCACAGCGTCGGGTTCAAGGAATTGACCTGACAGCAAGCGTTGCTTAACTGTGTTGGCAACAGTTTCCAGCGATTCTTCATTGAGCCCCAGGGTATTCCAGATCGGCGTTGCTGTAGGGCCTGGAGAAACCATATTAAGTCGTATTCCCTGGCTTGCCAGCTCAACGGCCAAGGTGCGCACATGTGCCCGAAGGGCGGCCTTTGAAGCGATGTAAGCGGCCAAACCCGGAAAGGTACTCTGATGTAAAAACGTTCCAATAAATACCACGGATGCCTGGGCCGCAAGTTGGCCGCGCAAGGCACCCAACGTACTGAGTGCGCCCGCGCCATTGACCGCCCACTGCTGATCGAAAGCCATCAAGTCAAGGCCATCGGCCAGTTGAGCTATGCCGGCATTGGGTACTAGGAAATGAACAGGGCCAATTTTCGTGGTCAATTGCGACAGCCTGTTCCGGTCGCCCGCGAGGGATACGTCACCTGGCAGCAGAAACAGTTGTTCGCCAAACCGTTCAGCCAGGTAACCAAGGCCAGCCGTGTGGCGAGCCATCGCTACAACCTGCGCTCCACGCTCCAGTAGACCTTGGGTGACAGCCAGACCAATGCCCGTGCTAGCACCTGTGACGACGGCTAGTCGCTGGTGGAATTCTTTGCTCATGAGGGATTTTCTATATAGGCCGCCAAAATTGGCGTGATTGCCTAATCAGTAACTATGCCAGTTAGAAAAGATCATAATATCAGTTACTTAATCTTAGTGTAGTCGTTATGACTTCTGCCTGCTTATAGTCTTTATGACATCAATGATGTCATAAAGACTATAATTGGCAGGGCAACTGATGTTCCGATGCAAGGCTTCCAATCAAGCCGGAGTTTGCCATTTTAACTGTCGCGACGGCGCTTGGAACGCCGTCGCGACGTGAGCACTCAACCGCGAATGAATGCCAATACGTCCGCGTTGATTTGATCCGCGTTGGTCGTAGGCATTCCATGGGGGAAACCCGGGTACGTCTTGAGCGTGGAATGCTTCAGCAGTTTGGCCGAGAGCGGTGCAGAGTCGGCAATGGGCACAATCTGGTCATCTTCGCCATGCAAGACCAGCGTTGGTATCTGAATAGCCTTCAGGTCTTCGGTGAAGTCAGTTTCAGAAAACGCCTTGATGCAATCGTAATGCGCTTTTGCACCGCCCATCATGCCCTGACGCCACCAGTTATCGATCACGCCCTGTGAGGCCTTGGCCCCAGGCCGATTGAATCCATAGAATGGCCCGGCCGGCACGTCCACGTAAAACTGCGCACGGTTGGCCGCCAGCGCCGTTCGGAACCCGTCGAACACTTCCAGCGGTAACCCACCGGGATTCTTCTCAGACTTGACCATGATGGGTGGAACTGCGCTGATCAGCACAGCTTTGGCCACCCGTCCCGGTTTGGCGCGAGCGGTGTAGCGCGCCACCTCACCACCGCCGGTTGAATGGCCGACATGGATCGCACCTTTAAGGTCCAGCGCGTCCGTCAGTTCGATGACGTCGGCGGTGTAGGTGTCCATGTCGTTGCCCCGCCAGGTTTGGGTCGAGCGACCATGGCCGCGACGATCATGGGCAATGACGCGGTAGCCTTTGAGCAGGAAAAACATCATTTGGTTGTCCCAGTCATCTGCGCTCAACGGCCAGCCGTGGTGAAACACGATGGGCGTCGCGTCTTTCGGACCCCAATCCTTGTAGAAAATAAGGGTGCCGTCTTTGGTGGTAATAAAGTTCATGGCGTGCATCTCCTGGTGATCTGGTTTGATTGGGGTTGTGGCCTGCTTGTCTGCAGCCTTCGTCAACCCGGAAAAACTGGAAAGCGGAACCAACAGACTGGCGGCCACTACGACTGAACCGGTCAAAATGGCCCGACGCTGCAGATCTATCTCTCGATTTGAATCTTTCATAGTGGTCTGCCCTGGCGTTGATGGAGACAAAACTCCCAAGTGATCAGTAGTCCCAGAATCCCGCTACCCAGCGAAAGGCATCGCCGTCCAGGGCCACTCGGCCAACGGAGGGAAACGGCAGGTGAGTGGCCACGAATAATTCGCCGCTGGCCGCCGCTTCGCGCAACAGGCGAACACGTACACGGACCGATTCGTCAGGGTCATGTTCGAAACCGTTATGCCAGTCGGGGTGTTCGAAAGCGACTGGGAACAGTGCATCGCCTGCGAAGGTCAGTCGCTCTCCACCGGACGTCACGTAGACCACGCAGTGCCCAGGGGTATGCCCACCGGTAAGCTTGGCGACCACTCCCGGCGCCACCTCATACTCATCTTCGAAGGTCTGTACGTTGCTGCGGTATGTATTGATGAACTCAGTGGCGGTCGACCGAAGAACGTCCGGCACCGGCGAGGGCATGGAGGTGAGGGAGAAATCGGGTGACTCCCAGAACGCCACTTCGGTGGCTGACACATGGATGCGCACGTCCGGGCGCAGCTGGCTTTTCACCTCATCCACCAGCAGGCCACCAATGTGGTCCATGTGCATGTGGGTGATCACCACATCGGTCACGGCAGACAGCTCGATACCGGCAGCCTTGAGTCGCTTGGGGAATTGCCCGGCCCGCGGAAAGCCGGGGAACTGACCTCCCAGTCCGGCGTCGACGAGAATGACCTTGTCGCCGCTGCGCACTACCAACACGTTCAATGCCCAATCGAACGCGTCCGGCCCCAGGAACATGTCCTTGAACCAGGCGGCGCGTGCGGCCGGATCGGCATTGGTGGACATCGTTTCGGTCGGTAGCGGCAGGACACCGTCGCTGACTACCAGGACATCTATCTCGCCAATTCGAAGCGCATAACGTGAAGGCACCAGTTCCTCGATTGCCGATTCACCACTGAGTGACGCGTTGCTCAAACTCATGTTGGTCATGGTTGTTCTCCCAATATTCGGATCGCAAAGCTCGGTAGATTGCCGCTCAGGATCGAGAGCGACGGATTGATCACGCAGGCAGTGTCAGGCCACCGGAATCATCGGGTCGGCGGCTGCCAAGGCGGTGGCGCGATCAGCTGCCGGCGGGTAAATCCATACGGAGTTGATCTGCGTCTTCAGTTCCTTGGCCGGATCTTTGACCAGCTTCAATTCGCGATCCCAACCTTCGGTGTACACCGCACCCCAGGCGCCCAGATCAAGGCAGGTCACGTACTTGGGCTGACGATAGGGCGTGGGCGATACACCGAGCAGGTCCGCCGCGACGTTGTTGCCAGCGTGACGCCCCAGGGAAATGGCATGCTGGCAGGACATTGCGGCGAAATTGCCGAGGTCGTCGGTGGCTGCGTACGCGACATCGCCGGCGGCATAGACATGTTGCTGTCCCAGCACTTTCAGGGTTTCATCGACATGCAGGCGCCCCTGGGCATCGCGAGTACCGGACATCTGTTCGGTCAGGGGGCTTGCGCGGAAGCCGACCGTCCAGATTACGGTCTGGCTTTCAATGTGGCGACCGTTGGCGAGGGTCACACCGTTGGCATCAATGGCGGTCACCCCTGTTTCGAGAACCCACTCTATCCCCAGGTGATCAGAGGCCTCGATGATTGAAGGACGAATCCCGTCGCCCATGGACGCACCGATCGCAGGACCGCGATCAATAACGATCACGCGAATGGGCTGGTCGTCACCCAGAACGGCGCGCAGGCGTGCAGGCATTTCGGTGGAGGTTTCGATACCGGTAAAACCGCCGCCGACCACGACTACGGTATTGCGGGCAATGCTTTCGGGCCGACTGCCGAGGGATTTCAGGTGGTTCTCCAGCCGGACGGCGGCCTCGATCTGGTCGACGTCAAATGCATGGTCCTCAAGGCCCGGGACCTTGGGGCGGGACAACTGGCTGCCTGCTGCCAGAATCAGGCGATCGTAGCTCAAGGTACTCCAGCGCCCGGCGTCATCGCGGTAACCCACGGTTCGCGCGAGTTCATCAATGTGCTCGGCAGTGCCCTGGACGAAACGCACGCCAACCGAGTCGAACAACGCGTCCAGCGGCGCGAACATGGTGTGCACATCGCTTTCGTAGAAACGCGGACGTATACGCAACTGCGCCTGGGGCGCCAGCAAGGTAATCTCTACGTCGTTGCGACTGTGTTGATCCAGAAGACGGGCTGCGCTCAATGCACTCCATACACCCCCGAATCCTGCACCAATCACCAGAATTTGCTGTTTCATCAGTTAATCCTCAAAGATCATCAATGTTCTTGAAGTTGCCCTTCAAGTTCGCTAGAGCGATTCAAGGGCGCCGAAAAATTCGGCGCTCTTGTTGAATGCAGCAGGTCGCCCGCTGTGGATTAAGGTTATTGCAGAGTTCTACCCGGCGCACTTATGCGTCGGTTCAAAAACCACATACCTCAGTGGAGTGGATTTATACGAAGGTTTAAATCGGGCGGAGAACAGCAATAGCCAGGCTTTCAGCACTTCTCGCGCAGTGCTGTTTCGATATGTTTGAGCAGCGTGTCGGCTTCACAAGGCTTCGGCAGATAAACAATAAAGGCAGAGGAGTGGGGGCGCAGCGGCGGGAGCGCATCTGGATAAGCGGTGATGAAAATAGTCGGAATGTGCAGGCCCATCGTCGCCAGTTGCTCGTGCAACTCCAGCCCGCTCATTCCGGGCATCTGCACGTCGGACACCAGACAATCCGACTGCATAGGAGCGTCGGTCTCGAGGAATGCCACGGCGCTGGGAAAGGCCAGGACTTTGTAGCCACTGGAGCGCAACAAGCTTTGAAGGGCTGCCCGGACGGAGTCATCATCATCGACGACGGCAATTATCCTTGAGTCGATTTTTTTCGTATCTTGCTTCATTGGAGGCTCGTTGCAGTTTCGGTCACTACTACAACATACACACAATCAAATGGCGTAGAACTATACCTGCGTATAGGTCCCTAAGACCCAAGCATGACGAATCTGATTAAAAGTCCTGTTAAATCAATAAAGTCAATTTTTCGCTGGTGCGATATATAAATATTTGCGCCAGTTTATGACCTCCAATAAACCTGTGTCAGGTATACCCAGGTACAAGGGCACACAACCAAGGGATATAACAAGCGAACTCAGGTACAAGTGACGGCTGCCCATTGCACTGCATAAGATTCAACTTACTCGTTGGCCTCCAGCAACACGGGCGAGCCGCGAAACTATTTTTCGATCCCCTCTAGCCAGGCGGCCTTGTGCCCGGACGGTGAACGTGATGAACAGAAATGAGCTTCGGCGAGCCGACATTAATCTGCTTATCGTTTTCGAAACGGTGATGCGCGAACGCAACGTGACCCGGGCCGGCGAAAGTCTGTTTTTGTGTCAGGCCACTATCAGCAGCGCCCTCGGCCGCCTGCGCTCAATGTTCAATGATCCACTGTTCATTCGTACCGGCAGGGTGATGGAGCCCACTGCACGCGCGGAAGAAATTCATGCGCGGCTGACCCCGGCACTCGATGGCATTGCAACGGCCTTAAGTTGCACCCAGGCATTCGATCCGTTTACCAGTGACGAGACCTTTAATGTCGGGCTTTCCGACGATGTCGAATACGCACTTTTTCCTCGCTTGATGAAGCACCTGAGGGAAGAAGCTCCCAACATTACGCTGGTGGTGCGCAGGGTGGATCACCGTCAGCTACCTCAATTGCTGACCTCGGGAGAGATCTCCGTAGGGATCAGCTACGCCCAGGAATTGCCGGCAAGTGCTCACTGCAAAAGATTGCGACCTATGCAGCCCATGCTGTTACGCGCCGATGCCAACCCGGACTGCCTCGGGCTGGAAGAGTTTTGCAAGCGGCCTCACGTGGTGGTGTCTTCGATGGGAAATGTCGTCGACGACGCCGACCATGCCCTGGGCCTGATCGGCCGGCAACGAAAAGTCGTCCTGGCAGTCCCGCAGTTCAGTGCCTTGCCCGCGCTGCTCGCCGGCAGCGACATGATTGCGATCCTGCCGGAATACGTCGCCCGGGCCATGGCGCGAATGGAAGGCATGCGTGCCGAATTTGCGCCGTTGACATTACCGACGCCGGATTTGTCGATGGCCTGGCGCGGCGCAACACATAACGACCCGCGGGAGAGTTGGTTGCGTTCACGTTTCAGTCGATACCTCAGCCAGCACACGGAACTGCCTGTATCCCTAGCCGTCGCGTGAGTGGGTGCCATGTCGGAGCAGGATTTGTGCAGCATGAAATCAGTGCTTGACCCTGACACTAGTGTGAGGGTCTTAGAGTGCCGTCGTGGAGGACAAACATGAAAATTGGAGAACTGGCCGCCCGAACTGGAGTGAGCCACCGAGCCTTGCGCCATTACGAGCTACAGAATCTGATCGAGTCGACCCGCCAGGAAAACGGCTATCGCGACTATGCATCAGAAATCGTGCCACGGGTGTTATGGATCAAGGAACTGATTGATTGTGGTTTCAGCACCCGACAAATACAGGGATTGCTGACGTACCTGCAGGACAGCGAGCCTGGCAGTGACCACTTTCGTCAGTGCCTTGAACAACACGTGGAGAAACTGAGCGCCCTGGATAGCCTGCTCGCGTTATTGCAGGACAGAAGACACCGTTTGTTTGCTCGACTGGAGCGCTTTACCGGAGCAGACACTTCAACGAAACAACGGGCGCAGGACAATACACACTTGGAGTTGGAGAGGGTTAGCAATGGGTAAGCTGGACGATAAAGTTGCGGTGATCACAGGTGGTGGTAGCGGGATCGGTTTAGCGATCGCCCGTCGGTTCGTCGAGGAAGGAGCGTGTGTGGTGATCACCGGGCGCCGGCAGGATGCATTGGATGACGCGCTGCAGACTCTGGGTTCGCGTGCTACAACATTCTGCGGCGATGTCAGTCGGCGCGATGACGTCGAACGTTTGTATAAACAAGTGCGCCAGTTGCACCATCGCATTGATGTATTGATCGCCAATGCTGGTGTTATCCATCCGGCACCGTTCGAAGCCGTGACCGAAGAACAATACGAAAGCCAGTTCGATACCAATGTCAGGGGCGTCTTCCAGACCACACAAATGGCCCTGCCATTGCTCAACGACGGAGGCTCGGTCGTGCTGGTTTCTTCCATCGCGCATTTCAAGGCGCTGGAAGGTCATTGTGTCTATGCGGCGACCAAGGCCGCGGTTCGTTCCTTTGCGCGCAGTTGGGCGCATGACCTCAAACATCGTGGTATTCGCGTCAACTGCCTGAGCCCTGGACCCGTGAAGACGCCCATCATCGGCAAGATGGGTATTGCCGATGAAAATCTGGAAGCCTTTGAGAGGACCCTTGGCGAGATGATTCCCTTGGGGCGGCTGGGCCAGCCGGATGAATTGGCAGCGGCGGCGCTGTTTCTGGCCAGTGACGAAAGCAGCTTCATTACTGGCATTGATCTTTGTGCCGACGGTGGGCTGGGCCAGATCTGACACTGTTGACCATCGGCATTTACCAACTGCAATAGCGAGCTACTCTAGAAGCTGGCATTACGTTCGGCTTTGCCATTGCCCCAGACCGGTATACAACCCGGGGATTTATCTACAGCCGCATCCGCACGCGTGGCGCGAGGCTTGTATGGCATGACAGCAGAGTCGCCAGTCAGGAAATCTACGCAGAGTTAGCGCTTCGATGGATAACAACAGGCAGGTACTGTGGAATGATGGTGAGCGTATGTTCTGTCGGGAACTGCGCTCGGGTGTGGAAGGCGAATGCACCGTTCTGGTTGTACGCCCCGTTGCCGAGCAACCGCTTCCGGGTTGTCTTGCTCGTTTTGCCCACGAATTTGGCCTGCAAGACGAACTCGACAGTGCCTGGGCTGTGCGCCCGTTGGAGTTGGTGCGCGACGCAGGGCAAACCTATGTACTGCTGGAAGATCCGGGGGGCATGCCGCTTTCCCGGCTCATCGATGCGCCAATGGACACGGCGGTTTTTTTGCCTCTGGCCATCAGTATCGCAGTGGCCTTGGGTCAGCTCCATCAGCGCGGCCTGATCCACAAAGACATCAAGCCCGGCCATATCTGGGTTCACTGTCATGACGATCAGGCCCGGCTCAGCGGATTCGGCCTCGCCTCGCAGCTGCCACGCGAGCGCCACGCCCCTGAAACGATCGCCGGTACCTTGGCCTATATGGCGCCTGAACAGACTGGCCGGATGAATCGTTCCATCGACTCACGCAGTGATCTTTATTCCTTTGGGGTAACGCTCTATCAGATGTTGACCGGGTCGCTGCCATTCCTGGCCACCGACCCGATGGAATGGGTGCATTGCCACATCGCCAAAAAACCTCAGCCACCCAATGGGCGAGTGCTGTCCGTCCCTGAGGCGCTCTCTGATATCGTCATGAAGTTGCTTGCGAAAACGGCCGAGGATCGTTATCAGACCGCCGCGAGTGTTGAACATGATCTGCAGCGATGCCTGGCAGGCTGGGAAAAATGGCAGCGCATCGATCCCTTCCCGTTAGGCGAGCACGGTACATCTGAACGGCTGCTTATTCCTGAAAAACTCTACGGCCGAGAGCATGAGGTCGAAACCCTTGTCGCCTCGTTCGCACGGATCATTGCCAGCAGCGCACCGGAACTGGTTCTGGTCACCGGGTACTCCGGCATTGGCAAGTCCTCGGTGGTCAATGAGCTGCACAAGGTTCTGGTGCCGCCGCGAGGTCTGTTTGCTTCGGGAAAGTTCGATCAATTTCGGCGGGACATTCCGTACTCGACCCTGGTCCAGGCCTTTCAAAGCCTGGTACGTACCCTGCTGGGAAAAAATGAAACGGAGCTGGCGAACTGGCGCGACGCGTTGCAGGAGGCATTGGCCCCCAATGCGCGTTTGATGACCGACCTCATTCCCGAACTAAAGCTCATCATTGGCGAGCCGCCACCGGTACCGACACTTGATCCGCAACAGGCGCAGAACCGTTTCCGTCTAGTGTTGCGGCGCTTTATCACTGTATTTGCTCAGCAATCCCATCCGCTCGCCCTGTTTCTTGACGACCTGCAATGGCTCGATACGGCGACGCTCGACCTACTTGAGGATCTGCTCACAAGCGCGGACGTGCGATACCTGATGCTGGTGGGGGCTTATCGCAGCAATGAAGTGGATGCCACGCATCCTCTGACCGGGAAACTTCGGGCTATTCGAAATGCAGGCGGCAACGTTCATGAGATTACGCTCGCGCCGCTGTGCAAACTGCACATCGAACAATTGATCGCCGAAGCACTTCAAGCCACGCCCGCCAGTATCGAACCGCTGGCCCAGCTGGTGCTGGAGAAAACCGCCGGCAACCCGTTTTTTGTAATTCAGTTTCTGCAAGCGCTCGCCGACGAACAACTACTGACCTTTGACCATAAAGCACTGCAGTGGCGCTGGGATCCGGACCGCATACACGCCAAGGGATACACCGACAATATCGTCGACCTTATGGTCGATAAACTGGCCCGCTTGCCGGCTGAGACGCAGCAGGCCCTGCAGCAGCTTGCCTGTCTGGGAAACGTTGCCGGAGTTGCGGCACTCTCGACCGTCCTTGACGTCCCCAGGACGCGGATCCGCGCAGTGCTGTGGGACGCCATTCGCCTGGAGTTGGTCGAACGCCTGGAGGGTGCCTTTGGTTTTGTCCATGACCGAATTCACGAAGCCGCCTATTCATTGATTCCCAAGGAACGTCGCAACGAAGCCCACTTGCGCATCGGGCGTCTGCTCGCAGCTCAGACGCCTCCCGAGAAACGAGAGGAGGCGATCTTTGACATTGTCGGCCAACTCAATCACGGCACCCTGCTGATCACCGAGCAGGGGGAGCGCGAGCAATTGGCCGAATTCAACCTGATTGCCGGCCAGCGCGCCAAGGCGTCGACGGCCTATGCGTCGGCACTTAATTACCTGACCATTGGCGTGCAGCTGTTGGAGAAGGATGCGTGGGCGCATCGACATGGGCTGATCTTCGCACTGGAATTGAACAGGGCCGAATGCGAGCTGTTGACCGGACTACTCGGGATTGCCGACAGACGCCTGACCGCTTTGGCCGAACGCGCGATGTCCGTGATCGAGCGAGCCAGCATTGCCTGCCTGCAAATGGACGTCTGTCTGCTTATGGACCGCAGTGACGGCGCGGTCTCTGTCTGTCTGGAATACCTGCGACATGTCGGTATCGACTGGTCAGCTCACCCCGGCGACGATGAAGTGCGTCGTGAGTACGATCGTATCGGTACGCTACTGGGGAATCGATCGATCGAGGAGCTTATCGATCTGCCGCTGATGAAGGACGAGACTCACCTGGTGACCGTCAACGCACTGGGTAAACTCTTCGCGCCGGCCTTGCAGACCGATGCGAACCTGTCATGCCTGTCGATCTGCAAGGCGGTCAGTCTCAGCCTAGAGTGGGGCAATTGTGATGCGTCCTGTGTCCTCTACGCGAATGTCTTCCGAGTCGCCGGGCGGCGGTTCAGTGACTACCAGATGGGATTCCGTTTCGGCCAATTGGGCTGCGCACTGGTTGAACAACGCGGCTTGACCCGATTCGAGGCCAGCACTTATTTGTGCTTCTCGTGTTTTGCCGTGCGCTGGATGAAACACGTGGGTGAATGTCGCGAGTTGCTGCGTCGATCGTTTATAGCGGCCAATCGGATCGGCGACTTGCCATATGACGCTTATGCCGGCAACAATCTCACCGCAGATTTGCTGTTCGCCGGCGAAGCGTTGGATGACGTTCAAGGTGAAGCCGAACGGGGGCTGGCTTATGCCAGGAAAGTGCGCTTCGGGCTGGTGGTTGATTTTATCATCACGCAGTTGGCCTTGATCCGCATGCTGCGGGGAATGACGCCTGCCTTCGGTTGCCTGAACGATGGCGAGATGAATGAGTTTGACACCGAAACGCACCTGTCCAGCAGCCCAGATCTGGTACTGGCCGAGTGTTTGTATTGGGTGCGCAAGCTGCAAGCCCGATATTTGGCTGACGATCCTGAAGCGGCTGTGCAGGCCGCCGAAAAAGCGCAAAAGCTGCTTTGGGTATGCCAGTCGTTCTTCGAGGAAGCAGAATATTACCTCTATGACGCACTCGCGCGTGCCCGACAGTGCGACAGTGTCTCGGCGCAAGAGCGCTCCCAGCATTTGCTTGTCATCACGGCGGATCACCGCCAACTGCAGTCGTGGGCTGAACAGTGTCCGGAAAATTTTGCCAGCCGGGCTGCATTGGTCGGAGCGGAACTCGCCCGGGTCGAAGGGCGCGTACTGGAAGCGGAGTTGCTTTACGAACAGGCTGTCCATCTGGCGCAACGGAGCGACTTTATCCATATCGACGCGCTTGCCAATGAGTTGGCCTCGCGTTTCTACGCGGCCCGCGGTCTTGCCAGGGTCGCCCGTGTCTATCTGCAAGACGCCCGCTATGCGTATTTGCGCTGGGGCGCTGACGGCAAGGTACGCCAGCTTGAGGCTCAGCATCCTTCACTGCGAACCGAAGAGCACGTACCTGGCCCGACCAGCACAATAGATGCCCCGGTCGAACAGCTCGACCTGGCCACCGTATTGAAAGTTTCGCAGGCCGTGTCGGGGGAAATCGTCCTGGACCGGCTGATCGATATGATCATGCGCACGGCCATTGAACAGGCCGGTGCCGAACGGGGCGTATTGATTTTGTCAGACACGGGGGAGCATCGCATCGCAGCGCAAGTCATCGCCGGTGGCCATTCCCTGCAGTTGAGCGATGAGCAGATGACTGCGGCGCTACTTCCAGAGTCGGTCGTCTATCAAGTCCTGCGCACCTCGCAGAGTGTTTTCCTGGATGACGCCGTGAGCGAAACTCCGTTTTCCGAAGACCCGTATATCCGTAATCACCGTGTTCGGTCGGTCCTCTGCCTGCCATTGCTCAATCAAGGCAGGCTTACCGGTGCGCTCTATCTAGAAAATAACCTGACCGCTGGTGTGTTCAACCCAGCCCGAATCGCGGTGTTGAAGCTGGTGGCTTCACAGGCCGCCAGTTCTCTGGAAAATGCCCGCTTGTATCGCGAGGTGGCGGAACGGGAAGGGAAAATCAGGCGCCTGGTAGATGCCAACATCATCGGGATCCTCTTCTGGGATGCCAACGGCGACATCACTGATGCCAATGACGCATTCCTGCGCATGGTGGGATACGAGCGAGAGGATCTTGTATCGAGCAGCCTTCGCTGGAGAGACCTGACAACTCCAGAGTTTCGTGAGATCAGTGAGCATTCCTTGAGCCAGGCGTTGCAAACCGGATATGCCCGGCCTTACGAGAAAGAGTATTTGCGTAAGGATGGCAGCCGCCTTCCTGTGATCGTGGGATTGGCAACGTTCGAAGCGAACAGCAGGGAAGGGGTCGCTTTCGTGGTGGATTTGACCGAGCGCAAGCAGGCGGAAGAAAAAATCCGCGATAGCGAACAACGTTATCGCCAGGTTCAAGCGGATCTGGCGCACGCCAATCGCGTCGCGACCATGGGGCAGCTTGTGGCTTCGATCGCTCATGAGGTCAATCAGCCCATTGCCGCAGCCATTCTAAACGCCAACGCCGCGTTGCGCTGGTTGAACACCGAGCCACCGGAGATCGATGAGGTCCGGCAGGTACTCGGCTCGCTGATCACCGATGCCAATCGGGCGGCCGATGTACTGGGGCGCATCCGCCAGCATCTGCGCAAGTCTCCCCCGCACAAGGCGGCACTGGACATCAACGCCGCAATACGCGAGATGATCGAATTCACGCGAGGCCAGATCATGAGGAGTGGGGCATTGATTCAGACCCGACTCGAAGAAGATTTGCCCTTGATCGAAGGTGACAGGGTTGAGCTGCAACAGGTGCTGCTCAACTTGATCATGAATGCTCTCGAGGCCATGAGCGGTGTGAGTAAGGGCGAACGTCAATTGCACATCAGCGCGTTGTCAGATGGCGCGGGTTGCGTGCTCGTCAAAGTCAGCGATTCCGGGCCAGGTTTCGCTTCGGAAAACACCGAGCAGGTTTTCGCTTCCTTCTACACCACGAAGCCCACAGGGCTGGGGATGGGTTTATCGATCTGTCGCTCGATCATTGAGGCGCACGGCGGCCGCTTATGGGCCAGTGCCAATACACCCCGGGGCGCTACCGTTCAATTCGCACTTCCTGTTGTGAAGGGTTGAGTCGGATGCATGAAGGTTCCTGTACTCGCAGACTCGATCTAATACTTAGGTATGTGAACGAGCATATGAATGGTTAGTTGAATTGATCGTAGGTTCAAATGATGTTCCGCAGTCTTGGCGATATATTGCATATCAGGGCTGCGGAGAATTTATCATGAGCACTCTAGTCAATAAGTTAGTATTTGGATTTTCATTGCTTCAATCTGATTTCGTTTTTCTCTCGAAACTAGTAATTATGGAAATTACCGAATGTCTGAAACGCCTAATAAGCGAGCCTTCAGTAATAGTAGAGCAATCCGCCAATAATAGATCACCAAAAGCAATCTTCGCGCGGTCCTTGATGGTTTCGATTGCACATGATCCAGCGCATATGCCCGTAGGTTCTCATTTGATCAGTCCGCGCACATTTTATGTGCATCATGGGATATACCTCGGGTTTGGCGAGGTCGCCCATTATTCAGGATTCAGCGGCTCATTCAAATCGGGCCCTGTTGAAGTGACGGACCTTGCAGCCTTTGCAAAAGGCAAGCCGGTCTGGGTATTACAGGAATCAGGTGAATACTCAAGTGATGAAATTGCCAGGCGTGCGCGGTCAAGAGTGGGAGAAAGCCAATATCAGATCTTATCTAATAACTGCGAACATTTTTGCAACTGGTGTATCAGTGGGGAAAGTTGTAGCGCTCAAGTTAGAGCGATCTTTCGTCGCCCCCGTTACTTGCTTTCGCTGGTTGCAGCGCTGGAGCACAAAATCATAGCATGACTACCCTAATATTATTCAGCTGCAACGGCAGCGGATGCCGAGCCACGCATAATAAAGTGCTGTGCTACACTTTTTCCTTCTCAAAGGAGAGTGTGCATGAACGGTAAGTCACCATCCAGTGAACGCGTCGTTAAAGGAAACGTGGTGTTTGTTGTGGACGACGATGCTTCCATGCGCGAGGCATTGAGTAATCTATTGCGTTCTGCCGGTATTCAGGTCGAGACGTTCGCCTGCACAGCGGAGTTTATTCAACATCCAAGGCCAGATGGCGCCAGCTGTCTGGTTCTTGATGTACGACTACAAGGGAGTAGCGGCTTGGAGTTCCAAAGCCAGTTGGCGAGGTCTAACTCGCATATCCCGATTATTTTCATCACCGGGCATGGGGATATCGAAATGTCGGTCAAGGCGATGAAAGCAGGGGCGGTGGACTTCCTGGCAAAACCGTTCCGTGAACAGGATCTGTTGGACGCGGTATCTGCGGCGCTGCAGGCAGACGTTAGGCGCCGGGAAATTGAGCAACAATTTTCGGATTTACATGCCCACTATCAGACGCTGACAGTTCGCGAGAAAGAGGTCATGGCCCTTGCCGTTAAAGGTCTGATGAACAAGCAGATTGCGGGGCAAATGAATTTGAGCGAAATAACGGTAAAGATCCATCGCGGGCACGCAATGAAAAAAATGCAGGCCAGGTCGTTTGCTGATTTGGTGCGAATGGCAGAGTCATTAGGAGAGGACCTGATCGTTCCCCAATAACAAGGGTTGTCCGGGTATAACAGCAGGCCCTATTGGTGATTTGGCTGATTTGGTGCCTATCGCTATCGTCAGCTTGGGTTGGTCTCAGCCCGTCGTGACAGGCAGAAAACGACCCATTGCAGCCGATCGCGGCAGGCTACGATCGGCAAGTAGCGGATAGCGTCACGGTACAATGGCTAGCGTCCGCTGTGCTCCATTCTCGCTGCTTACGGGATGGCGGACGCTGAGGGGAGCATGCGTTTAAGCGCTACAGACGGTTAAGATCAGAGCACGCGGAGTAACGCTACTCCGCGCACCATTGATTCAGCTACTTCAATGTGCTCCACAGTGCGGTTTTGAGCTTATCGACCATTGCATTGGAGTAGTCATAAGGGATTGACTGGACGGTCACCACCCTCCAGAAAGGGGCGCCAACCTGAGAGATTTGGACATTGAGGCGATTGTTGTCGGTAGAGACCATCCCTCCCGTGCCCTCCCAGAATTGACGACCCTCTCTCTCAAAAATACGTCCGCCATCCGAAAAACTCATAGTGGCTGCGGTTCCTTTTTGGAAGGCTTGTGCGTATTGACTCAGTGAATAGCCAGGGAACTCTTCCATGGCCAGAATGACCACAGCATAACCAGCAGCCTCGGTGAATACATATCCCGGCATGCCGTTTTTGATTGGCTGTGTGGTGAGTTTCCACCGGGAATCAACCTTGATGCTCCGCAAGGTTTTGGGATTCTCCCAAGAGTAGTCTTTCTGCATGGTCATAAGTCTCGATTCTCGCTCGGACTTTTTCTCGACCTCATTAAGAACGGCTATGAATCCGAAAAGGCATATGAACGCTATCCCGAAAGCGATTTTTCTAATCCAGTTTGGGGATTTTGATCGAACAGTAAAACCTGAAGATTCGTCGTAACTTGCTTCTAAGCCCTTGCCAAGTCTGGTTGATTGGGCTGACATTGTGACGAGGTTGAAGAGAGGAATACCAAAAGCCAGGCCCTTCATCCAAACTGAAAAGTTACGAATAAGATATTGGATGAAGCCTAGGCTTTTTCCGTCAAATGTTCTAACTCTTATCCCCAGCAGAGCTTTACCGGGGGTATTGCCAAGCACTCGATGGATAATGGCATCCAAGATCAACGCAAACGGCATGCATAAAATGCCGAAAATCTGGCTTGATCCGTAGGAATTGATCCACTCAACGAAGTGAGCCGAGTATCTGCCTAAGAAATAAGCGGAGACCGTCACGACGAGTAGAGTTTCCCACCAAACATCAAATATGCGCGCAAAAAATCTAACCCACCGATTTGTCATTGGGAAATCTATCGGATTGACTGCTTGTTTAGACGGAAATGGTGGTGGAATGACTGACATCACTGGGCGTAGTTCTTCTACTTCGTCGATGGATTTCCAAGCTTCCATTCCCTCGCGCCATACCATCGTTTTAACGCCGATACTCCCGGACTGTATTAATTTCTTAAGTTCTTCAATATCAACTGGGCCTTTCTTCTTATCCTTGATTACATACCACCAAGTGCTCATTCTTATTCATTTTTTTGAAGTTGAAACTTGTCTGTTAGTGGCTTTGAGATTGAATTCTCATGAGCGAAATGAAAGTGATCAAGAACTACCCAATGGATTTGAGCATAGAATTGCTGTTTCTTAGGTCAATTGCAACCACATGCGACAGATCGCTTTGGGTCGAAATCGGCTTCTCGCGAACGGTGCTATTGGCCGGAAGCAGCCGCTTATGAATGACTGCTTTTGGCCGTTTTTTGCCGGTGCTGACCGGCTGCTTTGGGTCGATTCTGTTGAAAAAGTAGCTCCCCTGACTGGCCTCCGGCAAAATCTCTTCATTGGCCGGAGGGGGATCACACAGCATGATGGGACAGTTATCGAGTGGGCAGGAGCGACTGTTTTACTCGTTCAACCTTGAAGATCACATCCCAGCCAATCACCTTCTGCGCAGCATTGATCGGTGTCTCGATCTGAGCGATCTGCGCCATTACCTCGCCGATTTTTATAGCCGATTGGGCGTCCGTCGATTGATCCAGAACTAATGATTCGCATGCTGATCGTGGGCTATTGCTACGGCATTCGCTCAGAGCGGCGGTTGTGCGAAGAGGCCCATTTGAACCTGGCGTATCTCTGGTTCTGCCGGTTGAGCCTTGAAGATGAAGTCCCCAACCACTCAATCTTTTCGAAAAATCGACACGGCCGTTTTCGAGACAGTGATCTGTTTCGCTGGTTGTTCAATGAAGTGCTGCGTCGCTGCATGGACGCCGGTCTGGTCAAGGGCGAAGGCTTTGCCGTGGACGCCAGCATCATCAAAGCGGATGCGAGTCGGCAGCGCGGCGTACCGGGTGATGAACCGATCAACTGGAGCGATCCGGCCCTGAGCACCCGCGCCGTGCGTGAGTACCTTGAAGGCCTCGATGAAGAGGCTTTGGCCGAAACGCTACCGAAGCGCCTGTCGCTGACTGATCCTCAAGCCCGCTGGACCGCTGCTCCAGGCGGCCCAGCTTTCTACGCTTACTCCACGAATTATCTGATCGATACCGAGCACGGCGTGATCATGGATGTGGAACCCACACCGGCTCATCGAACCGCAGAAGTCGAGAGCACCAAGACAATGATCGATCGGGTCGAAGCGCAGTTCGACATCAAGCCCGAGCGCCTTATTGGCGACACCGCTTATGGTACCGCGCCGATGCTGGCCTGGATGGTGGAGGAAAAAGACATCGAGCCGCATGTGCCGGTGTGGGACAAAACCGAGCGTAAGAACAACAGCTTTTCGAGTAACGATTTCCACTGGAATGAAGAGGCTGAGGAATACCGCTGCCCGGCCGGCAACCCATTGCGCAGCGAATGGCGAGCTTTCAAGAATGAGCGTTCACACGTCACCAAAGCCAACACCATCATCTTCCGATCCCGGCAGACCGACTGCGCTACGTGTCCGATGAAAGCCAAGTGCTGCCCGAACACAGGTTCCGCAAGATCGCTCGCAGCGTCCATGAAGCCGCTCGCGATGTGGCTCGGCGCATTGCAGCAACGCCGGCATATCAGCGCTCTCGCCACGAACGTAAAAAGGTCGAAATGTTGTTTGCCCACCTCAAGCGCATCCTGAAATTGGATCGCCTGCGGCTACGTGGCATGAGTGGCGCGACGGATGAATTCACGCTGGCCGCTGCGGTGCAGAACCTGCGACGGCTGGCCAAATTTTCATCTCAAGGGCCACCGGTCACGGGATAGGTGCGCCTGCACCAAGTAAAAAACCTCAAATTAACCCAATAACAGAGCAGCAAAGGTCACCGAAGGGCCGAAAAACCACTCTATGTGGTGAGTAGGTTCTCCGGTGGTGGTCGTGCCTGAGTTCAGGCCATTTGAAAATCCGACTTTTTCAACAGAATCGGCCGTTCCCTGCCGGTCATGCCCACGAATCGTGCTGGCCAAATCCGATGCAAATGACTGGTCAGGTCGAATGCAAATGGGAAGGCAAGTCCGTGCGATTACCCAACGCGCCGAGAAACGGCCTCTCATTGCTTGTACGCCCTCAACGCCGCGATGAGCATTCGGCGGATATGCTCCCTCAGGGCAATTGGCTTCAATACCTCAATATCCGCAGCGTTCGCCATAAGAAAGAGTCGCAGCCCCTGAGTGTCGCGCGTTTTACAAGTCAGCAACCACTTGTTCCCGTCTGGCTCCAGCTTCTGGTTTTTTTCGAGCGGGTTTTCAGTAAGCCGGTTGCACAGGTTGGCACTTAGACGAAGGCGCGTTAACTGGGGAGGCGAGTACACGCTCACAAGGTCTTTCTGCGCTTCGTCTGAATGAACATCGTAGCCTTCTGGGTCATTGATATCCCGTTTCCCAGGCCCGACCTTGGTGATTCGATGAAGCATGAGCGCACATAGTTTATTGGGCCCATTGCTGCTGTATTTACCACGTGGCAATTCAGAATCTGGCTCTTGACCAAGCCACTTCTCTTCGACGACATAGGCGGAGAGATAAATATTGGAGTCTTGGTGGGACAACCCCAGCGGCTTGAGTTGGTAGATACACTCAACCCCGTTTGCATCGCGAGGAAGGTACCCGACCTCGAGGGGAGAGTCTTCCATGATGGCTGTCTGCAGACGCTTGAGGTGTTCGGGGTTGTGCCTACCAGGTTGCAGGACCGTAAATCGAGTACCAGAGGTAATACGCTTAGTGAAATCCAGCTTTCGTTCGCAGCCGTCCTGCATGGCCTGTTCAGCGTAGTCCCGCAGGCCCTTGAGCTCTGCAGTCGCTGGCTGCAGGCCAAAACGTTCGGCGTGCTGGAAGATCGCAGTGAGTGACATTGCGTCTGAGGGTGACAGTACCAGTGGGTGGCTACGGCCAACCGCTTGCCACAACAACTCCCGATTGTCATCTTTCCCCTTTTTGGATTCGACGTACTTAAGCTCTTTCAGCACCTTCAAGTCCCTGAGGGTGGTTCTTTCGTGATGGACATCACTGCCATCACCATTGCGCGAAACCCAGCCGATCAATAGCTTGTGAATGTATGCGGTATTGACCGGTTTGCCTGCTGAAGTAATGATTTGCCGCACGTAATCACGACGGTGAGCTCGATTGATCATTTTTTTTTTCGATTAGGGACAATAGGGACAAGAAGTGACCCTATTTGATTTCAAGATGCTCCTCATTGGCAAGGCAATCACGTTGATCACGTCTAACCCCACTTGCGGGGCAGGCGGGTGAAGGAGGCATCAATGAGCGACATTGATATGTTGAAAGCACTGGTGTTCCAGGCCGCGGCCCGGGGAATCAGCGCTGCTGATCTGCGCGGGCAGGTAATGATGGAGGAGGCTCACCCAAGCGAGGCTGAATTCCAGTCGATCATTCTGGGGTTACAGGAAGAAGAGCGGCTGTGTGGCCAAGAGGTCGACGGACAGTGGATTTACACCGCAATCGACAAGAACGATCCTGGCTTTACACCGCTGGAGTACAGCCCACAGTTTGCCGAGCGGATCATCGCGGCGTCGTGTGGAGAATTCAAAGAGATCGACGTGGATGAGATGATCAGCCAACTTGACGATATGATCGCAAAAGCGCGAGCACGCAAAAGAAATAACGAGTAAACGCCTGCGACTGGGCAAATGAAAGCCAACATCAGCACTCGATACTCAACTGAAAGGAAGTAGGGTCCATGGTTACAGAAGTGACGTCCGCCATTATCAAAGCCAAGCCAGGCATCCAAAAATATTTGGCTCTGATGGATCAAGTGGAAAAGGTGAATGTATCGACTGATGCAGCGTTTCAGCGAGCGTATAACGGGTTCTATCGAGTCCAGCGTCGACAGGCATCCTGGTATTCCACCTATTACAACCTCATGGAGGAATTGAAAGGTTCGAAGCCCACCTTTGGTGAGGTTCTTGACCGTGTGTACGAAGTAACTGGACGCTACGAACCGTCTTTTTCCAGTAAACTGGTCGCGACGTTATGTGATGACAAGCCTGTATGGGACCAGCATGTTCTTAAAAACATCGGTCAGAAGGCTCCATCCTACGGCTCTAAAACCAAGATTGCTGACGCCAAACTCCGCTACGCGGACATTGAAAATTGGTACCAAACATTTCTGACGTCCGAGAAGGGTGTCAATTGGGTCAACCAATTTAATGACCTGATATCCGAGCACGAAAAACTTACCGATCTCAAGAAAGTGGATTTAATCCTCTGGCAGATGCGCGACTAGCGGCTTGATTGTTGACGAAACACCAAGCATTGCGTGTGAACCGCAATGGGTCGAAACTGCCTGCCCCTAAATCCTGTGTGACACCTGGGGCAGGATCGATGCTGAGTATTGGACTATGGTTGTTGAATTATTCCGAGCAATCCCGGAAAGCAAGCTGGCCGAATCCTCTGCGGAGTACCGACGCCAGAGTACCCTGCGAATTCCCAGCAATGTTCCTTACATTGTCGATAACCTTTGGGAGTGGCTGCGGCCGGATACGATGCCATCGCGTCGGCATGCCGTTTATGCCAGTGGGACTCCCGAATTAGCTCTGGAGCACGCCAGCGCCCCGCTCGCCAAGGGCGACTGCTACGTTGCATGCCGAGTGGTCGTCGGTGCGGATGAGATTCGCGTGGCACAACTTCAAGTGAGCGATGCCCGCAATCATGAAGACATCCGGATGATTTCTCGCTGGCTCAGTCGTCACAGTCGGGAGTTCACCGAGATATCCTTGGCCGAGAGGCAGGGTTTGGCGCTGTTGTTTAGCCCAGGGCTGCGGCAGAATGAATTAGAAGATTTGCGACAACAGAGCCTGCTTATTCAGAAGCTTTGCGCTCATGTACAGGAACAGTCGACCCTCTGGTCCACAGCACTTTCAGTCCCGAATGCAACGTCAGGAGAGCTGTTCTTTGAACTGCTTGACTCCGCCTTTTACCGACTCGATCCACTTCCAGCAGTTAGCCTACGGATATGTACCCACCCAAACGGGCGATGAACATAGTGCGCAGCAGGTCAGTCATCGGTGAGAACTGAAGCCTGACCTGCAGTTTGGTCGTATCAGGCCTGGCGATGACTCGTCCTCAGGCAGCATTGGGTTGACTGCTTCCGGTCACGACTCGCCGAAACCGACCCATAGCTGACGGTGGCGACCGACAGCAATCCACAACCCAAAGCTGCCTTTCGGGAAAGGCAGCTAGCGGCCAAAGCGGTTGGTGCTTTTGAATCAAAAGCGGCCCTATCCATACAAACACAGGATAAGTCAGTACGAGTCTTGTTCTCCTCCACTATTGCTGTTTACTGGCATTTACTCGGGTTAAAGGATTTTGAAGGGAACGTTGATAATCAAGCGGAACTCTTCGATATTGTTTTCCAATTGCAATGGGCTGGACCGGTGCCACACATAACCGCTCATCACACTCGCACCTTTGAAATTACCGGACTGCAAGGTGTAGCTGGCCAGCGTGCCAACTTCATACTCGTTTTCGTCATCCTGTTTTTTAAAGTCGGCATACATTCCGTTTGAGCCGCCCTTGTAGTGGGTGGCATCGATGCCCCAACCCTTGATGTACCACACCGAGGTCTTCAAGCCTGGCAGGCCGTAAGCGGCAAAGTCGGTCATATAATTGACTTGGTACGACTTTTCGTTTGGCCCGTTGTAGTTCGAAAGCGCGACGTTAGGCAGATTGATTGCATTCGACTCACCGACAAAGTCGAAGAATTCGTCGCCATCGATTTTTTGCAGACCAAACTTCAGCGTGTGGTTTTTCCAGGACGGTGCGACGCTCAGGCCGTAGGCCTGCTGATCGATGTAGCCGCCCTTTTCGGCACCACTGGACTGGGTGTTATAGACATCCAGCTGCATGTCGGTACTGATCGGGCCCCACTGGTATTTCTTGCCCAGGCCAAAGTACTCGCGGTCCCAGATATCGTCGAAGCGCGACAGGTAGGCACTGGTGCGCCATCCGCTTTTGGTCACGAAATCTGCACCACCATAGGCGATGAAGTCGCCGGTGACGTGCCGGTACGTATAGGTTGGAGTCAGATCCTGAGTGCCCGCGCCAGTTCTGGGGGATGCCCTGTCGAAGTACCCGGACTTGATCGTCAGGCCGTCGATATCACGGCTTTCCAGCGAAACACCGTCGAAGGAAGCTGGCAGAGTCCGGGTGTCTGCGTAACCCATGACCGGCGTTCTGGACATCTGCTGCCGACCCACTTTGAGCGTTGTCTGCGCGAGCTTTACCTTCAACGCCGCCACGCCGATTTTGCTCCAGTCGTCGACCACATTGCCGTCCTTGTCCACCAGCACGCGGTTGCTGCCGCCAGCCGTTGTCAGCTGGCTGCGCTCCAGGGCCACTGCCGAATAGGTTGAGACGTCGAGACCGAAACCCAGGGGGCCTTGAGTGAAACCGGATATGTAATCCAGCTTGAACCCCTGCACCCAGGCAGTACGATCTCGCACCGCACGGGGGCCTTCATTGGTCTGTGCGCGGAAGTGCACAGCCTTGCTGCCAATTTCATGGGAATACCACTGACGGGTATTGAGCGTCAGTGTGCTGTCTTCGACAAACCCGTGTTCCTCTGCATAAACCGGCGACGCTGAAATAGCGGCCGCGAGCATACCCGCCGACCATACTGGAAGCTTTTCTGTGCGGTACATTGACTTTGCCTATAGCGGAGTTATTGGCAGACGAACGTCTGAAATTATTGTTGTTGTTTTATCGCGAGGTCGAAGGCGCTTTATCAGCGCACTCCAACCTTCTGCTTCGCATAAGTGCAATCTTGCACGGGGTGCCAGCAGTTATTCCTGAACGTTGGTGTCGCGTGATTCAGGCAGCATCCGCATGGCAATAAGGCTAACGATGCTGATACCGACCAAGTACCAGGCGGGGGCCATGGGGCTGCCAGTTGCAGCAATCAGCCAAGTGACGATGAATTGGGTACTGCCACCAAATATCGCGGCACCAAAGGCATAGGTAATTGACAGGCCGGTGCTGCGCACAGCGATCGGCAACAGCTCCGGTACCTGGACGATACCCGCCGCGCCAAACATGGCAGTCAGGGCTGCAAGTACCGCATTAACGGTCAGCAGCGTGACCAGACTGGGTGAACCCGTGAGCCATAGGAACAGTGGGACGATCAGCAAGGTCAGCGCGACCCGAGGTAAAATGTTGGTCAGGCGCCGTCCGTAACGATCACTCAGGTGCCCGCCGATCAGGGAAAAGACAAAGGTTACGATCCCGCCGATCAGCACACTGCTTTGCGCGACCGCTGCCGGCAGCTTCAGCACCTGTACCGCGTAGCTCACCATGTAGTTGCCGATCTGCGATGCGACCGCGATCGAAGCGAACAACATCATGCCAAGGATCAGTATCTTTTTGTGGTTGCGCAGCACTTCGCCGACTATCGCGCTACCGCTACGTTCATCGGTGCCCTCGTGGGTCTCGGGCAGGGACTTGCGCATGTACACCACCAGAGGAATCAGCACCAGGCTCAGCAGGAACGGAATCCGCCAGCCCCAACTGGCCAGTTGCTCTGTGCTCAGGCTCAGGGACAGCACCACCCCGAGCATGCCGCCAACGGCAACGGCCAAGCCTTGGCTGGCGACTTGCCAACTGGCGTAGAAGCCACGACGGCCGGGGGGGGCTGCTTCAATCAGCAACGAGGTGGCAGGACCCAGTTCACCGCCCAAGGCCAGGCCCTGCAGCAGGCGGCAAAAAACCACGAAGATGGGGGCCGCGATACCAATTGACTCGTAGCTCGGCGTGATGGCCACGCCCAGCGTACCAAGGGTGATCAGGGCCGCGGTCAGGATCATTGCCGGTTTGCGCCCGGCCTTGTCGGCAAAGGTGCCGATCAACACACCGCCCAGTGGCCGCGCGAGAAAGCCGACGCCAAAGGTCGCTGCCGCTGCCATCAGGCTGCCGTACTCGCCTGATACTGGAAAAAAGGCTTTGCCGATGTAGATGGCGAAATACGCGTAGATGACAAAGTCATAGAACTCGAGCGCATTACCTGCCACCGCGGCGGCGACTGATTTCTTGCTGATGGTGGGGTGTGGAATTGCCCCTTCAGGGCTTTCCTCACTCGGATTTTCAGTGATCGACATTGTCGAGTAGTTCATGGATCAAGATCTCTGTATTTATTAGAATTTATCTTAAACAGGTCCCTGTTTTCCGAGGTATGCCCTTACCAGTTTTCCAGTCCTTGCAGCGCCTGAGCCACGACATGGCTGGCTTGCGTCCAAACGGGTGTTTTCCAGTCCGCGTGGTTGGGGTAGAACAAATCCTTGAGTCGCTGGGTGATCTCGCTGCTTTGCGCCGTGTTCTGTTTGCCGTGGCGGAAAACCCAGTGGTCGGCCCGCAGCGTCGTGATCACTTTCTCGATCGGATAGGTGCCGAACTCCAGGCAAATGCCAATGTGTTTGGCCGATGGGCATTCCTGCGAAATGGCCACCTGAATCGGGCCGCTCATCGGCACGCTGGTAGAGCTGCCGGCATGTACATCGGTGATCTCACCCCACCAATTCCTGGCTTTCTCCAGGGTGCAGATGTCACGGGTGGCGAAGATTTTTTCCCCATAGCCGTAGGGGCCAAGTCCAGTATGGACGTCGATAGAAGCGATGACCGTAGCGTTTGCGGCATAGGTACGCAGGATCTGCCGGAAGGTGGTGTTGCTCCAGGTGGGCGTCTGTCCACCAAAGAACATGCCGTCCGGGTAGTGGTACTGGCCCAGGGAAATGGCGCACTGGAACTTCTTGTCACCATGGGTCATTCGGTATTGCTGCAATACCTGATCATCCTCGGGGGGCCATTGCTCAGGAAGCAGGGCCTCATGGATTTCGTGGTATCCCTCGTTTTGAGGAAGCGGGCTGTCAAACTCAATAAAGTTACGGTTCAGGTCGACGTTTTCCTGAGTCACTCGGCGCAGGTGGGAAAAACCGTGCGGGTTGATCGCGTGAACATAGAGAATCGCCGTGTCGTCCGGCTTGGGCGGATCGAGCTGCAGTGTGCCAATCTGTACGGCCGATCCAGGGAAACCTTCCACGCCATGGACGCCGCTGAGCACGATCAGTAACTTGGAAGCGTCCCTCGGACCGTCGAACACGACATCCGTTGCCAGCGCTTCGTCCCTGGCACCCTTGAGGTTCAGTCCAAAGCTGTCGATCGACAGGCCTCGCTGGTTGGCAGCCGCAAAAAACTTTTCGCGTGCTTGGGCATACGAATCACTGAATAGATCGTCGATGTGTTCTGCGTTTATCATAAAGTCAAAGTCTCGGTGGGTGCCGCGTGTACGATCGAACGCAGGCGCGTTTCGCGGCGGCGTCGGCAGGCATCACCAAATGCCTCGAATATGTCGCGGGACAGTCGGTCATCATGCACACGCATCTCCGGATGCCACTGCACCGCCAGGGCGAAGCTGCTGGCGCCAGTGACCGAAAACGCCTCAATCAGCCCGTCCGGTGCGGTGGCCTCGACAGTCAGGCCGGTCCCAAGCTTCGCGATGCCTTGATGGTGCAGGGAGTTGACTTGCGCATCATCCGTGCCATGCAGCCGGGACAGTAGTCCACCCGCAGCAACCTTGATGCCATGACTGTACTGATACCACTCGACAATGGGTTTGGAATGATCACCTTCGCGGTGGTCAATGGCCCCGGGGCGCTGATGAACGGCACTGTCCAGCGTGCCACCCCAGGCGACGTTCATCTCCTGAAAGCCGCGGCATATGCCTAATACCGGGATCCCCGCGTCCACCAGCCTTCTGACGAGCGGTAGAACCGTTGCGTCCCTGGCCAGGTCCAGCGTCGATATGTCCGGCGTAGCGGTCCCGCCATAACGCAGAGGCGAAATATTTGACGGGCTGCCGGTAAGCACCAGCCCATCGACGTTGGCTAGCAGGCTGTCGAAGTCGATGGCATCGGGATCAGCGGGCAGCGCCAAGGGCAGTGCGCGAGCCGTGCTGGCCACCGCGTCCACGTATCCATGCAGCAAGGTATGCGCGGGATGGCCGTAGCGCGCCACGCGATCAGTGGCAATGGCAACAAGTGGTCTGGCGCCGTCCGCGTATAGTGGCAATCTGGTCATGGTCAAGTCCCGTAGGGGTGAACGAAAACCGAGTCTATGAAATAGTTCAATCATGGTAAATTGCATAATAAATTCTTATTTCATGCATTAACTGCAAGTGAGAAGCCATGAACACCCGACAGTTGCAGCACTTTCTTGCCCTGATGAACACCGGATCGCTCAGCGCCGCGGCTGATGCGGTGCACCTGAGTCAACCGGCGCTCTCCAGAAGCATCAAGGCGCTGGAAGATGAGCTGCGGGTTTCGCTCTTTGACCGGACTAATCGTCGCTTGCATCCCACGCCATTCGCGATGGAATACCTCGAGCGGGCAAAACGCATCGTTTTCGAAGAGCGCGAAGGGGCGCGGACGCTGAACCTGATGAAGAATGGGGCTTATGGCCCGCTGGTGTTCGGCTTGGGCTCGTCGGTTGCCCATGACTTCCTGGCCTCGTTGATCCGGCAACTGCTTGCCACGGGCCCGGGCTTGAAGATCCAGGCCCAGGTACACAGTACCGATGTGCTGCTGGATGCCCTACAAAAGGAAAAGCTCGACTTCTTCATTGGTGATGTTGGTGCCGCAGCTCGCTCTCCGGAGCTAATGGTCGAGCCTTTGTACACATGCAGTTTCGGCTGGTTCGCCCGGGCCGAGCACCCACTGGCCGGGCGCAAGGGCCTAACCATGGATGACCTCAAAGAGCACCCGCTGATCGGCTCGGGATACATCAGTGAGATGTTGGCCCTGAAGATGGCTCATCTCTATGGCATGCAGTTGCCAATCGAGACCAACTTTGCCGCGAGCATCAATAACATCGAGACGGCGCACGACCTGATTCTCAGTACCAACGTGATTTTTCCCACCACCTTCCTCGCCATGATCAAACTGCTCAGGGAAAAGTCCGTCGCGATCCTTAATGTGCAACCACCCTTTGAGCTGGACCTGACTCTGGGAATCGTAACGATCCGGCATCGGACACTGACACCCGCTGCGGAGCAGTCATTCAATATCATCCGTTCGTATTTCCAGGAAGCGGAGCAGGAGATCGCGGCTTATCTATAGTCGCGCCTGATGGGGCGCATTACCCATCACGGGTCCATACTGGTTGATTGCATCGACCACAAAAGTAACTCATACCGTCTCTCGATCAACTGGACAGGGAATGCGAAGCGCTACAGAAATATTGAGGAAACGAAAATGAAAAAACCATTGTGTTTCGTCATGCTGGTGTTAACTACAGGTCCCGCGCTGGCCGCCAGCCCGTCCCCTGTCACCGACACTCAGTATAAGTATGGGATGCATCTGGATATCGCCGAGGTGATCTCGGTGACGGCAACACCCGTCAAGGATGCAGTTTATCCGGCGACCATGGAGTACATTGACCATCAAGGCCAGACGGAGCGGCTTTCTTACATCGTGACGGACACCACCTGGGGCGGTAAGTAGTTCTGGTCACGGCGCGTGTCGCGATTGATGCCGATGTGTCGAGTTGATCGGCAAGGTCGCGGCCGCCTCTCAGGCTTGATGCACGCCGATGGCTTCGAGCCGCAGGAGCCACCTGAATGTAGATTAAGTATTCCTTCTACATACACAGATGTAGTGGTGCATCGACCGGTTGAATCCACAGCCCAAAGCAGCCCTTGGTCAATGTCCGCTTCTGGCCGGTAGTTGCCTATCGCGAAGGGCCGTGACCGAGCCCATAGCTGACATCGGCTTTGCGCCCCCTGCCGTCAGCCAATGATGGCATCGGCGTTGCCTGTGTCCGCAACGGTGCTGAATTCCTTGAATGCCAGCGGCAAGTCACCGGCTTGATAGGCCGTGACGCCTTCCTCCAGGCCGGCTTGTGCCGGTCCGCTCAGGAAGCTGAAGATCGTCACGAGCGCCAGGGCTGTGGTGGCGTGAATTATTCGGTTCATCACTATCATGTGAAAGTCTCTGGTTCGTTGGTGAAGACCGTTGATCCATGATTAACACTTCTAATGACAGCCAGAGGCAGACCACGGTTTAGGCTATTACGGTTTACTCGTGGTCTATCCCTCGATATTACTGCCCTCACATCTCTTTCGCGAAGCGTCTTCGGCCTCACCGGCCACCTCTCGCTACAGCCCAATGCTCATTTCGAGTAACTCCCCCGCTACAACCGTAATGTTTAATCCTTTGACTATAGTGTTTGTCGGCTACCTGCCAATCAGGGATCAATTGCGGGGATATAATCGATGCGCAAAAACAGGGTGTTCATTGTCAGCGTGCTGGCCTTTGCGGTACTGGCGAATGCTCATGCCAGCCTCGCACAGGCTGGAATGGAAACTCAGGGAGGGCAACCGCCTGCAGGGTCGCGCAGTTCCATTCAGGACTTCGACTACCAGATCAAGTATCAGCGCGCGTTCGAAGCTGTGCTGTGGAATATGCCGGCGATCGCCATCTATAGTTTCAGGCGCGCAGCCTTTGACAGCCTGGGGGTCAAGGACAATGACATCATCGCCTATTCGGCGCCGGCGACGCCGAAACTGGAAGCGATTACGGCCAACAGCAGCACACCCTACATCACCGCATTCACCGACCTGCAAAAAGGGCCGGTCGTCCTCGAATTACCCGCGGCCAGCGAGGAGGGTAGCGTCTACGGCCAGGTGGTGGATGCGTGGCAATTGACCATCGCCGACGTTGGTCCATCGGGTCTGGACAAGGGCAAGGGCGGGAAATTGCTGTTCACGCCGCCCGGTTATAGCGGCGAAGTTCCCGCTGGCTACATTCACGTTCCGTCACCCAATTACCGAATCGCCCTCGCATTCCGCTCCGTACGCGCCCCCGGTAAAACCGATGCTGACGCCTATCGGTATGCAAAAAAACTACGCATGTATTACCTGGCAGAGGCCGGCAGTCCTCCGCAGCAGCGCTTTATAGACCCGATCGACAAGGTTTACCCGACGCTGCCTTTCTATGACGAGCGACACTTCGATGACATGTATGCAGTAATGAGCACCGAACCCGCACGTCCACAGGACAAGGTGATGCTGGGCATGTTGCGTTCACTCGGCATCGAGAAAGGCAAGCCGTTTGCCCCGGACGAGGTGACCAAAAAAGCCATGCGCCAGGCTGCGATTGACGCCTGGTTCTACCTGCAACACTGGTTCGATAACTTGCCGAAAGACAAATTCTATTGGCCCGATCGCCACTATGCCTCGCTGCTGATGACCGACGAAAACAAGCGTTTTTCTTTTGAATACCCTGACAGCATTGACCTGATCGGGCGGGCGGCGGAGTACTTCTGGTGTACCTATATGCCGAAGGAGTTGAGCGACTCACCGGCCACCCAATACCTGATGGCCATGGCGGATAAAAACGGCAAGCCCCTCGAAGCCGGCCAGAATTACAAGATCGAGGTACCCGCGAAGATGCCGGTCAAGCAGTTCTGGGCGTTGACCGTTTATAACCGTGACACCATGTCGTTCATCTACAGCGATACCAATCGCACGACGTTGTCTTCCTACGATCTGGATGCAATGAAGAAGAATGCCGACGGTGGCGTCACGATTTATATCGGCCCCAAAGCGCCCGCCGGACTGGACAGCAATTGGATTCCCACCGCCGGAAAGAGGCCGCTACCGGCCATGCGCTTTTATGGTGGCACTGAGGCATTGAACGACAAGAGCTTCAAGCTGCCGGATTTCGAACGGGTTGAGTGAACAACTCGCTGAAACGTACCTCGGTCGCGATCGGTAAGCATGCCGTTCGTGCCCGGGTATCAAGCGGTTGTTCGCGCAAGCGGCTGCCTGGCGGGATGGCAGCAAATGCTAAACGCCTGACGGGAAATGACAATTCTTCATCCAGTAACAACAGCAGTATGGGAGGACGTAGTAACCCATACCTGTCGCCTGCATGAGGAAAACAATAATGCCAATGCCTGTGCCGTACTTCGATCACAAGGAACTGCTGACCCTTAATACCAACGAGCTGCCGATCTACAAAGACGTCATGGCACCTCATTTTCCGGGCGTCGATGTGCAGCCGCTCTACCTGGATCCGAACCTGGGAATCTGGACGTTGCGGGTAATCTTTCAGCCGGGCGTGCGCCTGCCTTGCCATTACCACACCGGCCCGGTTCATCTGTTCACGATGTCGGGCAAGTGGCACTACGTCGAGTACCCGGATCAGCCGCAGACTGCCGGCTGCTATCTCTACGAGCCGGGCGGCTCGATCCATACCTTCATGGTCCCCGAAGACAATACCGAGCCTACCGATACCTTCATGGTGGTGCATGGCGCCAATGTGAACTTCGACCAGAACGGAAACTTCGTGAACATCATGGATGCCACCGACATCATGCAGATGATCGATCGCCTGGTGAAGGAGCGTGGCCTGGAACCAGCCCGCTATATCCGTCCCGGCAACGCCGCTTACACCGTCGGCTGAGCACTCGCGACGCACGCAATGGCGTCCGTCAATCCAGTCATTTTCGGAGAGTGCTCAATGAGCCATCCTGCCATGCCGACCGGTATCGAAGGGCAGACGCCTGACGTGCCGCGTTCGGTGTTCATCACAGGTGCCAATGGTTTTATCGGTCAGGCCCTGGCCCGTCGTTATCGGGCGCTGGGGGTCGAGGTTCGCGGTATGGACTTGCGCGCCGACGCGGCCAACGGCGTGGTCGCCGGCGACCTGACTAGCCCGCAGCACTGGGCTGATCATGCCCGCGGTTGCGAGTTGTTCATCAACACCGCTGCGGTCGTGTCCCTGGCCGCACCGTGGAAGCAGTACCGCGAGGTGTCGGTTCGCGGGGTGCGCAATTGCCTGGACGTCGCGATCAAAAGCGGTGCCCGACGCTTCGTGCAGTTTTCTTCCATCGCAGCCCTTGGCTGGGAATACCCCGAGCAGGCGGACGAACGCTGCGATGTGGTCATCGGTGAGCATTATCGTTACGGCGTGGCCAAAGGCGCGAGCGAGCACGTGGTGCTGGCGGCGCACGCGGCGGGTGAGATCGACTGCACCGTGGTGCGGCCGGGTGACGTCTACGGCCCGGGCTCTCGGGCCTGGCTCAGCGAACCGCTGAAGATGGCCAAGGCCGGCGCGCTGATCCTGCCCAATGGCGGCAGAGGTCGTTGGACACCGGTGTACATCGATGACCTGCTCGATGGCGTGATGCTGGCCGCTGGATTGCCACAGGCCATTGGACAGATCTTCCACGTCAGCTCGAGCGAGTCGGTCAGTTGCCGCGAGTTCTTCAGTCATCACTGGCATTGGGCGGGGCGCACGGGTTCACCGCGCAGCCTGCCGTTGGGGCTGGCGGTGTCGCTGACGGGGTTGATCTGGAACATCAATCGACTGTTGCGCCGCCAGGATGAAGTCACGCCCGACACCATGTACATGTTCTCGCGCACCGGCGGTATTTCCATCGACAAGGCTCGGCGAATGCTCGGTTACGCGCCGAAGGTGAGTCTTGATGAGGGATTGCGTCGCTCCGAAGCCTGGCTGCGCGAAGTCGGTCAATTGAGCTGATAGCTACGGGCGGCCGGTTGCGGCGGCCTGATCTGAAAGGGGATTTTTCATGAAAGCCGTTGTCATGCGTGACAAGCAACTGCTGGTGGATTCGATCGCTGCGCCCACGCCGGGGCAGGGTGAGGTGCTGGTCAAGACACTGGCCTGCGGTATCTGCGGTTCGGACCTGCACATGTTCCATCATTGCGAGCATGTGCTGGCCAATTTTAAACGCGGGCACATTCCGATCGCGTTCGATGATCGACAGGACGTGGTATTCGGTCACGAATACTGTGCCGAGATCCTCGACCACGGCCCAGGCAGCGACAAGAAGTTGAAGGTGGGGACACGGGTGTGTTCATTGCCGTTCGTGATCACCGCGCAGCACTTTCACCACATCGGATTCTCCAACCATTTTCCGGGTGGTTATGGCGAGCAGATGGTGCTGGCCGAACAGATGTTGATGCCCGTACCGGGAGACTTGCCGCCGGATATCGCGGCGCTGACTGAACCCTTGACCGTGGCCGCACATGCTGTGAATCGGGCGGGCCTGGATGGCAGCGAAGTGCCGGTGGTGATTGGTTGCGGCCCCATCGGCCTGGCGTTGATCGCGGTGTTGAAGTCCCGTGGTATCGGACCGATAGTGGCGTCGGATTTTTCCGCGGGGCGCCGCGCCCTAGCGGAGAAAATGGGCGCCGATGTGGTGGTCAATCCGGCCGAGCAGTCGCCTTACCAGTCCTGGCTGCAAGTGGCAGCGCCGCAAGGCTATGACATCAACGGCCCGATGGCGCTGCTGGGTCTCGGCCCGCAGCCCAGGCCGTGCGTGGTCTTCGAATGCGTCGGTATTCCCGGGTTGATTCAGCAGGTGCTGCAGAATGCGCCGCCGCGCTCGCGTCTGATCGTGGTCGGGGTGTGCATGGAGAGCGACCGGATCGAACCGCTGATGGGCATCAGCAAGGAAATGAATGTGCATTTTTCCTTCGGCTACACCGGGGAAGAGTTCGCCCAGACCTTGCACGCCTTGGCCGACGGCACGCTCGATGGCGCGCCGATGATCACCGGTCGCGTGTCGCTGGACCAAGTGGCCGGTGCCTTCACCGACCTGGCCCAGCCCGACGAGCACGCGAAAATCATCATCACCTACGACTGAGTTGTCATCGCCCTGGGCAGCGCGTCGGCCTTCGAGGCGGCGCGCAATTGCGTACGTCGTACCCGCGGCGGCACACCGTACCAGCGTTTGCAGGCGCGGTTGAACGAGCTTTGTTCGGCATAGCCCAGCAGGCCGGCAATCTGCGCCATGGGCATGTTCGCTTCCGCCAGATACAGCTCGGCCAGCTCTTGGCGTGCTTGCTCGACCATCTCTTCAAAGACCAGATCACTTTCCGCCAGGCGCCGTTGCAGCGAGCGTTCGCGCAGGCCAAGCTGTTCGGCGATCAACGGCAGGGCGCAGCGTTGGGTGGGCAACAAGCGGCGGATCGAGGTTTCGACCTGGCTGCCGATCTCCAGTGGGTTGGCCACACCCATGTTGATGACGTAATCCATCATGGTGTCGTGCAGCTGGATATTGTGCTGGTCGATGGGCTTGCTCAGACAATCCGGCAACAGCACCAGGGCGTTATGCGCCTGGCCGAAGTACGTGCGGGCACCGAAGAAGCGCTGATAGCGACTCTGCGGCAATCGCGCTTCGGTGCGCGATAGCACTGAATGCGGACGGAATCCCGGCCCGTAGAGCATCTGCAAGGTTTTGAACATGACTCCAAGCGTCAGCTCGATGATCTGCCGTTGACGAGGCGCAGGGCGCAGACGTAACTCATAAATCAGGTACGGATGAACGGCGTCGATTTCGGTGTCCAGGGTCACCTGCACGCCCGGGCTATAGGTGTGCAGGTATCGGGTGACCTCCGACAGCGCTTCGCCGACGTTGCGCGCGTTTTGCGCGATCACCGCCAACGGGCCAAGGACCTGGATGCTTTGCCGCTCCCCCAGGCGCAGGCCGAAGTCGATGCATTGAAGCTGTTCCGCGCTTGATTCGAGCAGGTTGATCATCGTCCGGTACGGAATCACTGCCGAACCGTTGTCCAGCTGCCTGGGGTCAATCTGCAACTGGCGCAGCAGGTCCTCGGGGTTGCCGCCCAGGTCCCGTACGAGTTCGGGGAAACCCGTCAGCGAAGCGGTTTTGATCAAGGCAGTCATGGTCGCGGTTCCTGGCTCGTGTTTTTGATACGGGCGCCTTGCCGGGTCGTATTTTCCCCGTTCATGCGGGCCATGCCATCGTCTCTGCATTTTCCATGATCGAACAGTTCAATTCGACTGGTGACGGCAAATGACAAACAACTGACGTTAAATGACAAAGGATTTTCCGGTCCCTCTCTGCATGCTTGCGCAAACAAACAAGAACGCTCAGCCGCGGGGTCAACACCGACTCCACACGGTAAGGGCGGTGGCGGAGATCTGCATGCACAACAAGAATTACGATGTTCGATCCTTGGTCAAACCCTTGGCCGTGGCCGTTTCGCTGGCGTCTGCGGGCGCGGCGCAAGCACTGCCATTTCAGCTCGATAACGGCTGGGAAGGGGAGTGGAACACCACGCTGTCGGTAGGTTCGCAATGGCGTGCGGAGGATCAGGACCACGATCTCTACAGCGCGGCCAACGGCGCCTTGCTCGGAAAATCCGGCGGCACCGCAGGATCGGTAGACGCCGGCAACCTCAATTACGACAAGGGCGACCGCGTCTCGACCATCGCCAAGTTCGTCACCGACCTGTCATTGCGCAATGGCGACATGGGCGGCCTGGTCCGGGTCAAGGGCTGGTATGACGAGGCGCTGAAAGACGAGGACGTCAATTTCGGCAGTGCGTCCAACGGCTATCGCAAGAAGCCGCTGAACGACGACGGCTATGCCGATCTGCAGAAATTCAGCGGGATCTACCTGCTCGACGCCTACGCTTACAACACGTACTACTTCGATGAGACACCGGTCCAGGTGCGACTCGGCCGCCAAGTGGTGAACTGGGGCGAGAGCGCCTACATCCAGGGCATCAACCAGATCAACCCACTGGACGTACCGGCACTGCGCCGCCCCGGCACGGAACTCAAGGAAGCCCTGATCCCCGTGTGGATGGGCTACATGAACATCGGCCTGCCGGCCGGGATTTCCATGGAGGCGTTCTACCAACTCAAGTACGAAGCCACCGCCATTGAAGGTTGCGGACATTACTGGTCGGTGACCGAGAGCGCCATCGGCCAGGACTTTGGTGATTGCCAGCTGGGGACCTTCCTCGGGGGCACCAATCCGTCGTCGCCGACCAAGATTGCCGCCGGCGCCTACTTGCCCGAGATCAAGGGCAAGGAGCCCCACGACAGCGGCCAGTGGGGCGTGGCGTTTCGCTTCCCGCTCGATGCCCTCGACGGTGAGCTGGGCCTGTACTACCTCAACTATCACTCGCGCACGCCGTACCTGGGCTTGCGCAGTACCGGCAGCGCAGCGCAGACGGAATTTCCCAATGCCGGTGTACCGGGAGCGGTGGCACGCAACGCTCAAGGCCAGTTCGTCGGACCCAGCTGGGAATACCCGGAAGACATTCGCCTGTACGGCCTGAGCTTCACCACCACCCTGGGGGGATGGTCGATCGGCTCGGAACTGAGCTACTCGCCTAACCAGCCGGCGCAGATCAATGGCGGCGATTTGCTCAACGGTGCCCTGGCCGGTGTCGGCCCGGCGGCCGACCTGCTGCAGTTGGTGAAAGTGCAAAGCCAGTCGTTTACCGCCGGCTGGGATCGTTATGAAAAAACCCAGTTCCAGGTCAATGGCGTGAACGTGTTCCCCAACGTGCTCAAGGCCGAGAACCTGATGGTAGTCGCCGAGGTCGGCTTCCAGTGGAACAACATTCCACAGGATGACGATGACCGCCGCTACGGTCGTGGCTTTATCTACGGCCTGGGTTCCTCACCAACCATTCCCGCCGGTGGCAACACCTGTACCAGTCCGGTGCCAAGCCTGGTCAACTCCAGCCCGGCCGGCTGCAAGAACGATGGATACGTCACCGACTTCGCCTGGGGTTATCGCCTGCGTGGCCAGCTCGATTACAACAACTTCCTTGGCACCAGCGTCACGGCATCGCCTTACGCGTTCGTGGGTCAGGACGTCGACGGGGTCTCGATGGACGGCCAATTCAACGAAGGGCGGATCACCAGCGCCCTGGGCATCACCTTCGATTACAACAAGCAGCACAAGCTCGATTTCAGCTACGTGAGTTTCGACAACAGCGCCGAATACGACCCGCTGCACGACCGCGATTTCTACTCCGCCAACTACAGCTACAGCTTCTGACAGAACAATAAGAGGTAAGTCCGATGAACACGTTTTTTCATGCCGCGCGCCTGGGCGGCATGGCGTCTGCCTTGCTGCTCGCCCTGAGCAGCACGGCGCATGCCCAGATCACTGCCGATCAAGCCGCCCGCCTGGGCAAGGACCTGACGCCGCTGGGTGGCGAAATGGCCGGCAATGCCGACGGTTCCATTCCCGCCTACACCGGCGGCCTGGCCCAACCACCGGCCGGCTGGAGCCCGGAGCAGGGCTACATCGACCCGTTCGCCAGCGAGAAACCGCTGTTCACCGTCACTGCGGCGAACATGGCGCAATACAAGGATAAAATCACCCCGGGCATGCAGGCATTGCTGGCCAAGTACCCGAGCTATTCGATGCCGGTCTACCCGACCCATCGCACCGCCATGGTGCCGGCGACAGTCGCCGACAAAGTCAAGCAGGAAGCGCCGCACGTCGAGCTCAACGGCTTCGGCGTGAATAACCTGAACGGTTCGACCACGCCTTTCCCGATTCCGAAAAACGGCCTCGAAGCGATCTGGAACCACAACGTGCGTTACCTCGGCGGTGGCCTGCAGCGCACCTATGCCTCCTTCCCGGTTCGCGGTGGGGGTGATTACTACACCTTGCGCATCGAGGAAAACCGCGTCTTCGACACCAACATGGACAAACAGTCGGACAACCGCCTGCTCAACTACTCGGCGCGTTTTATCTCACCGGCCACCCTGGCCGGTACCGTGCAACTGGTGCAGGAGCCGATCGATCAGGTCAAGGAAGTGCGTTCGGCGTGGATCTACAACGTCGGCCAGCGTCGCGTGCGCCGTGCCCCGGACCTCGCCTACGACAACGTCAACGACGGCACCGAAGGCCTGCGGGTGACCGATGACTTCGACGGCTACAACGGCGCGCCCGACCGCTACGACTGGAAGCTGCTGGGCAAGCGCGAAATGTTTGTGCCGTACAACGACTACAAGCTCGGTTCCAGGCAGGTCAAGTACAAGGACATCCTCACCGCCAATACCCCCAACACGGATCTGATGCGTTATGAGCTGCACCGAGTCTGGGTGGTGGAAGGGACGCTGCGCCCGGACGCCAAGCATGTCTACGGCAAACGCGTGATGTACCTCGACGAGGACTCCTGGACCGTCCTGGCCAGCGATGCCTACGACACCCGTGGCACCTTGTGGCGCGTGGGCGTGCATCCGCTTATCCAGTATTACGACGCGCAAGTGCCGTGGTACCGCGCCAACATCTGGCATGACCTGAGCAACGGCGGCTACTACCTCGCAGGTCTCGCCAACGAAGAGCAGCAACCGTGGAAGTTCGGGATCAAAGGGCGCTTCGTCGACTTCCAACCCGATGCATTGCGTCGCATGGGCAAGTGATCGAACCGCGTTTTTCCTGAACCCCGCTGCGAGCCGCCCCCGGGTGGTTCGCAGACTCACCGGAATACTTTTATGTCCCTACGCCATCTGGAATTGCTGGCGGGCGTCGGCCTGTGCCTGCTCGCCACCACACTGCGCGCCGAGCCGCCCAAGCTTGACTATCAGATCAGCGCCAATCACGTGTTCCTGCTCAACATCGCCGACAGCGGCAAGCATCTGGTCGCCGTCGGCGAGCGCGGGGTGGTGATGATTGCCGACGAGCGCTCGCGGGAGTGGCGCTCGGTGCGCTCGGACACCACACGAACTCTCTCCGGCGTGGCCTTTGCCAGTGCCGAAGTCGGTGTCGCGGTCGGCCACGGCGGCACGCTGATCCGCACCGAAGATGGCGGCAGCCACTGGACGTCTGTGGAGACCGAGGCCAACGGTGACTCCCTGCTCGGCGTCGCGGCGCTGGGGGAAGGGCGCATGGCCGCCTGGGGCGCGTTCGGCCTGTACCTGTTGTCGAAGGACAACGGCGCCAGCTGGGAGCGTCTGCCGGTGCTGGACAACGATTTCGACCGGCACATTTCCCAGATCACGGTGCTGGCAGGCGGCGATTGCCTGATGGTCGGCGAGAGCGGCACGCTGGCCCGCTCCCGGGACCACGGCGAGACTTGGCAGGCCATGCAAAGCCCTTATGCCGGCAGCCTGTTCGGCGCTCTGCAACTGCACAACGGCGATCTGCTGGTCTACGGCATGCGCGGCAACCTGTGGCAGTCCGGCGACGACGGCCAGACCTGGACCAAGCGTGACACCGCCACCACCTTCGCCTTCAACGGCGCGGTGCAGCTCAAATCCGGGCGCGTCCTGGTCTTCGGCAACAGTGGCCTGCTGTTGTCCAGCGACGACCAGGGACGCAGTTTCCAGACCCAGCCATCCACCCACACCAGCCTGGCCAAGGCGCTGCAACTGGCCGACGGCCAATTGCTCACGGTCGGCGACCGGGGTGTCACGGCGCTCGGCGCCAACGTGACCGAGCGTCAGGAGTAAGCCATGAGCATTCAGGAAAAACACATGACGAATGCCGATGGCCTGGCCCGCAAGGACTTTGCCCAAGGCATGGTCGGCAAAGTCTCCTACTGGATTTTCCACCAGCGTAAAGCGCTGCTGGCGCTGTTTATCTTGATCACCGTGGCCCTGGGCTACAGCGCCACGCACCTCAAGGTCGAGGCCGGTTTCTTCAAGATGATTCCGCTGCACCACGAGTACATGAAAACCTTCCTCGACTACCAGAAGGACTTCGGTGGCGCCAACAAGGTGCTGGTGGCGGTGAAGAGCAACAAGGGAGAGATCTTTACCCCCGAAGCCATGGCGATCCTGCGCAAGGTGTCCGATGAGGTGTTCTTCATCAATGGCGTGGAGCGCAGTTCGGTGACTTCACTATTCACCTCCAACGTGCGCTACACCGAGGTGGTCGAGGACGGTTTTACCGGTGGCAACCTGGTGGACTCCAGTTATGCCGGCACCCCGCAGCAGGTCGCCCAGGCCCGTGAGCGCACGCTCAAGTCCGACTGGGTCGGGCGCATTGTCTCCAACGACCTGAGTTCGGCCATGGTCGTGGCCAACCTGCAGGAGACCGACCCGAGCACCGGCAAGCGCCTGGACCTGCAGCAAGTGGCGAACACCCTGGAGAAGATTCGCCAGGACAACCAGAACCCCGATATCAGCATCCACATCATCGGCTTCGCCAAATCCATCGGCGACATCGCCGAGGGCGCTTCCGGCGTGCTGGTGTTCTTCATCATCGCCTTCGTCATCAGTGCGCTGCTGTTGTACTGGTATTGCGGCTCGCTGATGTTGACGGGCTGGGCATTGATCTGCGCCATGGTGCCAGTGGTCTGGCTGCTCGGGCTGCTGCCGTTGCTGAAGCTGACCCTCGACCCGATGTCGATCCTCGTGCCGTTCCTGATCTTCTCCATCGGCGTGTCCCACGCGGTGCAGATGACCAACGCCTGGAAACTGGAGACCCTGAACGGCGCCGACGGCGTCACCGCTTCGCGCAACTGCTTCCAGAAACTCTTCGTGCCCGGCGCCGTGGCGCTGCTGGCCAACGCTCTGGGCTTTATCGTCATCGCCCTGGTCGACATCGAGATGGTGCGCGAACTGGCGATCACCGCGACCCTGGGGGTCTCGGTGATGATCGTCACCAACAAGATGCTGTTGCCGATCCTGCTGTCTTTCATGCGCCTGTCGGCGGCTGACGCGCAGAAACTGCGGGGCAAGGAAACCCTCGGCGCGGGACTGTGGGAGCGCCTGGGTGTGCTGGCGACCCGTCGCGGTGCCGCCTGGGCGTTGCTGTGTGCGGCGCTGTTGCTGGGTTGGGGCTTGTTCGAGGCGCGGCACCTGCATGTCGGCGATATCGGCGCCGGTGTGCCCGAGTTGCGTCCCGATTCGCGCTACAACCAGGACGTGGCGGTCATCACCCGGGACTTCGCCATCGGCGTCGACTTGCTGCAGGTGATCGTCAAGGCCAGGGGCGATGAAACCCCCTGCGTCAAACGCGAGGTGCTCGACCCGATCAGCGAGCTGGAACTGTATTTGCGCCAGGACGACGGCGTGTCGTCGGTGCGCAGCCTCGCCAGTTTTGTCGGCAACATCACTCAGGCCTACGCCGAAACCGACCTGAAGTGGCGCGTGTTGCCCGAGCCCACCGCGCAGATCGCCCAAGGTGTGGGCTTCGCGACCCGGGTCGGCACCGAATACATGAACAGCGCGTGCAATGCGATCCCGGTGTCGATCTACACCAAGGACCACCAGGCCGAGACCATCAATGGCCTGATGAGCCGGATCAAGGCCTTCAAGGCGGCCTATGACAACGACCAGGTCACCTTCCAGCTGGCGTCGGGCAACGTCGGGGTCATGGCGGCCACCAACGAAGTGGTGCACGCCGGCGACCGGCTGGTGAACAGCGCACTGTTTGCCTCGGTGACCTTGTTGTGCCTGTGGATGTTCCGTTCGTGGCGCATCACCCTCTGCGTGATCATCCCGCTGGCGCTGGTCACGGTGCTGTGCAACGCACTGATGGCGCTGCTGGGCATCGGCGTCAAGGTCAACACCTTGCCGGTGGTGGCGCTGGGCGTGGGGGTTGGCGTGGACTACGGGATTTACTTGTTCGAGCGCATCAAGCACGAGATGCACGAAGGCGGCCTGGACCTGCGCGAGGCCTTCGTGGAAGCCCTCAAGCAGCGGGGCACGGCGTCGGTGTTCACCGCCGTGACCATGACCCTGTCGATCGCCACCTGGGCTTTTTCGAACCTCAAGTTTCAGGCGGACATGGGCATCCTGCTGGCCTTCATGTTCCTGGTGAACATGCTCGGCGCCATCCTTCTGCTGCCGGCGCTGGCGGCCTGGCTGCTGCCCCGCAAAAAAGGCAGCCGACTCTGATCCCCTGTAGGAGCGAGCACGCTCGCGACGGACGCCCGGACACCGCGGGGACATCAGGCAGCCCGCGTTTTCGTTGACGTCCATCGCGAGCGTGCTCGCTCCTACACAGGTTTGAAAGTGAATCGACGCTTGTCGGAGTCATTGCCGAGATACCTGGCTCACTGTTGAGTCAGGTTTTTTTCATCCAACAGGAACATTAATCCAATGAGGAACACCTTCAGCTACTCCTTGCTGGCCCTTGCCATGGTCGTTGTGCTGGCAGGCGGCGCCCAGGCTGATGTCGGCAAACCAGCCAACGCAATCCCGGGCGTCCCGACCGACACCGTCATCACACCCGCCAGCGCCACGGTCATCGCCCAGGACGCCTACCTGTGGGGCTGGCCGATCGTCAACGCCTTCAACCGCCGAGCGTCCTTCTCCCGCGCACCGGAACCGGGGTTGGTAGGCGGCATCCTGCCGGCGGCGCCGACCGGGTATATCAGCATGCTCACCGACTACATAACGCCGGAGCAACGCTGGATCGCGCATCCCAACCAGGACGTGGTGTACGGCTTTGGTTACGGCGCCACCGACGACGAGCCGATGGTCTTGCAGGTGCCCGACTTCGCTGATCGTTACTGGGTGTACGCGCTTTACGATGCCCGCAGCGAAGAGTTCTCCCGGCTGGGCAAACAGTATGGCACCCGCCCTGGCAACTATTTGGTGGTCGGGCCGAACTGGAAGGGCAGCATGCCCGAGGGCATCACCCAGGTCATCCAGTCGCCGACCGAACTGGTCGCCGTCGGTCCGCGCATCTTTCTGGACGACAGTGTCGAAGACCGCCAGGCCATTCAGCCCGTCCTCAATCAGGTGGTGGTTTACCCCCTGAGCCAGTACACCGGCAAGACGGTCACCAAGGACTGGAAAGCCACGCCGCATTTCCCTGCGCCGCAAAAAACGTCTGCGGAAGTGCGCTGGGTGAATCCCCAGACATTCTTCGATCAGTTGCCCGAAGTGCTCGCCAAGGTTCCAGCGCTTGCCGGGGAGGAAAGCCGCTACGCGATGATGCAGGCGCTGCTCGATGCCGCCGCCAAGGACCCGGCGGTCAAGAGCGCCATCGTCAAGGCGGCCATCGACACTGAGGAAAAGGTCGTGTCGCCGCTGTTCTCGTTCCAGACCAATGGCTCGCGGCTGCCCCATGGCTGGAACTCGCCGACCAACGTGGCGCGCTGGGGCAATGACTACGTCACGCGCACGGCCACCGCCAAGTCGAACATGTACACCAATCAACCCGAAGAAACCCGCTACTTCTTCCTTGAGGTGGACGACAAAGGCCGGCGTCTGCAGGGCGATCATCGTTACACGCTGACCTTCCCCAAAGGCAAGACGCCGCCGGCGGACGGCTTCTGGTCGCTGACGATGTACGACCCTCAGCACTTCTTCGCCCCCAACGGCCTTGACCGTTATTCCCTGGGAACCAAAAACAGCAAAAGCCTGAAGTACAACGCCGACGGCTCGCTGACCCTGTATGTGCAGCACGACTCCCCCGGTAAGGACAAGGAAGCCAACTGGCTCCCGGCGCCCGAGAGCGAATTTGAGGTGACCATCCGCACCTATTGGCCCAAGGCCGAGGTGCTCAGCGGCGAATGGACGCCACCGGGCGCTGTTCGCCAGGACTGACAGATACCCCATTGAACAATTACAAATCAGGAGAAAGGGATGATGAATTCGAGCTCCAGGCTCAAGCGCTGGTGCAGTGCGATCGCATTGCTCGCGGCCGGCGTTTCGTCGCCGGCCATGGCCGCGGACAAACCGAATATTCTGGTGATTTTCGGTGATGACATCGGCATCACCAACATCAGCCGCTACAGCAACGGCCTGATGGGTTATCAGACGCCCAATATCGACCGCCTGGCCAGGGAAGGCGTGATGTTCACCGACTATTACGGCGAGCAGAGCTGCACGGCGGGGCGCGCAGCCTTCATCACCGGCCAGCATCCGGTGCGCACCGGCCTGACCAAGGTCGGCATTCCCGGTGCCAGCGTGGGCTTGAAGCCTGAAGACCCAACCATTGCCGAGCTGCTCAAGCCTTTGGGTTACGCCACCGGGCAGTTCGGCAAGAACCATCTGGGTGACCGCGATGAGTACCTGCCGACCAACCACGGTTTCGACGAGTTCTTCGGCAACCTCTACCACCTCAATGCCGAAGAAGGCCCTGAAGACCCGGACTGGACCAGGAACCCGGCGATGGACAAGCTGTTCCGTCCCCGCGGCGTGATTCACAGCACGGTGGACGGCAAGATCGAGGACCTCGGTGCCCTGACGAAAAAACGCATGGAGACCATCGACGAAGAATTCCTCGCAGCCTCGACCCACTTCATGGACAAGGCGGTCAAGGCGGACAAGCCCTTCTTTGTCTGGTTCAACTCCACGCGCATGCACTACTACACCCACATCAGCGACAAGGTCGCCGGCAGGTCGGGGCAGGGCGAGTACAACGACGGCATGCTCGAACACGATGACCAGGTAGGCCAGTTACTGAAAAAGCTCGATGAGCTGGGCGTCGCCGATAACACCATCGTCATTTATTCAACTGACAACGGTGTGCACTTCAATCAGTGGCCGGACGCAGGCATCACCCCGTTCCGCGGCGAGAAGAATACCAACTGGGAAGGCGGTTTCCGCGTGCCGGCCATCGTTCGCTGGCCGAACCACATCAAGCCCGACACCATCTCCAACCAGATCATGTCGCATCAGGACTGGATGCCGACGCTGCTGGCTGCGGCCGGGGTCAACGACGTCAAGGAACAGTTGCTCAAGGGCTACAAGGCCGGCGTGAAGACCTTCAAGGTGCATCTGGATGGCTACAACTTCCTGCCGTATCTGCAAGGCCAGGAAGACAAGGGCCCGCGCACTGATTTCTACTACTTCAGCGACGATGGCAAATTGCTCGGTGTGCGAGACGGTGACTGGAAACTGGTGTTCGCCGAACAGCGGGCACACCAGTTCGATGTGTGGCGTGATCCCTTTGTCGAGCTGCGCATCCCCAAGGTCTTCAACCTGCGACGCGATCCGTTCGAGCGCGCGGACACTGACTCCAACAACTACAACCAGTGGTGGGACAAGAAAGTCGGCATCGTCGCCATGCCGGCGCTGGTGCGGGTCCAGCAATTCCTCGGCACCTTCCAGCAATTTGCGCCGCGCCAACGTCCGGCCACCTTCACTGCAGACCAGATGGTCGAGAAGTTCATGCATTACCAGACCCAGTGAAGCGCGGGTGGCCGCAGGCATCAGTCTGCGGCCATCGATTGCAAATTTTCCCATGCCGGTTTGACGAGCCGGAACCCTATGCCTAGGGTTCTTGCAAACATTCAGTCGTCAGACTGGCAGTTGAGACGGGGTGCGCCCACCGCACTCCCTTTTGAAAGGACGCTCGATATGGCTTCATCACGCAAGTTCCTGTTTTGTATTCTGCCACTGTGTGCCGCGCTCGGCAGCGTCATGCACGCCCAAGCCGCTACACCGGATTTATTGCTGTCCACCCCGGCGACGCCCGATGCAGTAGAGAAGGGCATGCAGGCCGATGGCTACAGCCTGGCGATCTCGGCCTACAACTGGGGTTATCCGCTGGTTCGCATGGAACGAGTGGCGCGTGAATACACGACGGTTCCTTCACCCAAGCCCGACACCAGCTACCGGGCAGGCCTGAACCAGATCGGCTGGGCCACTTCGCTGGCGTCACCGTCCGCCAAGGACATGCCCACTGCCAACAATGACACCTACTACATGAGCGCGGTGCTGGATCTGACCGAGCCCTACGTATTGACCGTGCCCGACACTCATGACCGTTATTACGTCGTCGATGTGTTCAACATGTGGCAGGAACTTGAACACTATGTGGGGCGGCGAACGACAGGCACCAAGGCCGGAAAATATGTATTGGTGCCGCCGGGCTGGAAGGGCGAACTGCCAAAGGATGCCAAGCGCCTCGACGTCTCGACCAAAAAAATCTGGCTGTGGGGGCGCATTCACGTCAAGCAGGGTGAAGATGTGGCACCGATCCTCGCGTTGCAGAAACAGTTCAGTGTCGTGCCCTTGAGTGGCAAGACGCGCCAGGATGAAACCTTGCCGGCGTTGCCGCAAACCGGCGATGACCCGCTGGGATTCTTCACCGAACTGGCTTCGGCGCTCAAGGACAATCCGGTCAAGGCTGACGACAAAGCATTGTTTGCCCAGTTCGCCCGCATCGGCCTGACGGAGAAAGGTTTTTCGCCCGACAAGCTGAACCCGGCCACGCGCAAAGGGTTGGAAGCGGGTTTGAAAGACGCACCCTATGTAGCGATTGCGTCGCTGGCCAGCACATCCGAAGTCCGCAACGGCTGGAACTGGGTGACCGGCCTGGACAGCTTTGGCTACAACTATCCATTGCGCGCCATGGTGTCCGGACCCTATCTGGGTGGCCAGGGTGAGCATGAAGCGATGTATCCGATCCGTTTCACCGATAGTAAAAACCAGCCGCTCACCGGAGCCAATCAATACGAGATCAAGCTGGCTTCGGCACCGCCGGTGAATGCCTTCTGGTCGCTGACCATGTATGACGCCAGCGACAAAATGCTGGTCGACAATGAAATCGGTCGCTACAAGGTTGGCACCGATACACAGGGGTTGAAAGTTGCGCCGGACGGTTCGATCACCATCCCCATCTCCCACCAGAAGCCCAAGGGTGAAAATGCCGCCAACTGGTTGCCGGCACCGGAAGGCGGATTCTACGTGTTGTTACGCCTGTACCAGCCTTCAGAGGATGTGCTCGCGGGCAAGTGGCAGCTTCCCCAGCTGAACAAGGTCAATTGAGCGCAGGAAGTTGACATGAATGCATTGGCCAATGGCTTTGACGCAATGTCCGCTATTGGCCGATTTCTGCAGAAGATCAATCGAATCGGTGTCCGGCGGGTTGGGGGTGACCTTGAACATAGGCTGAGTTTCCTGATGGGTGCCGATCCTCCTGCTGCTAAACAAAGAGGGGTGGCAACTGCACGCGGGTTAGCAGACCGGGAAACTCAGCAATCCGGCGCGCCCGAGGGCGCCCCACGTACAGTTACCATCAAGCACAGGCAAAGAAAAACCTGCATGACAGATGCACGCACAGCCAAGTTATCGCGGGCTGCTAAACCCGACCACTGATGGGCAGTGGCGGGGAAACGATAGAGGCCTGGGGCAGCGCTACAAGCCGGCGGATTCTGGCGTAAGCGTAGGCAAGGGCGCAAGGTGTCGTAGCTTTCAGGAAATAACCTACAACCTTTTTAAACAAGGGCTTGCGGGCAATAAATCCGCCCCCGGATCACCCTTGGCCTCTTCAGCGGTTCAAGGGATTTTCGCGCACGCACTTTCGCTCGACTCACGAACGACGAGCGTGGCCATGGGTGCATCGATGCGCTGGCGTTGGCCGATGTCGGACTCATTGATCTGTTCGAACAGCAACTCGATTGCCAGCGCCGCCACTTCTTCCAGATGCATGTTCAATGCCGTCAGGGGCGGCGTGCATTCCCGCGCGCGAAATCCGTCATAACGAGTCACCACTTTCACGTCCTGCGGCACTTTCAGGTTCTTTTCAGTTAGCGCCTGCACCGCGCCAATCGCGAAGGCATCGACCGGCACGCACAGACCGTCCAGGTCAGGATGCTCGTCCAGCAATTGCAGGCACGCTGCAGCGCCGGCTGCTTCGCCACCCGCTTCGTCGGCGCGAACTATCGCCGGGGTCAGTCCATGGGTAGTGCAATAGGCGCGGTACGCTTGCTCCATGTCCAGGTAGGAATGCCGGGATTGAACCCCGACCACCAGGCCAATGCGTCGAGCGCCCTGCTCGTGCAGGTGGTTGAGCAGCAGGGCGCCTGCCGCTTCGCCATGCATATCGATATACGGCAAGGTGAAATCGGCTTCCGGCTGGCGTCCGATGGACACCAGCTTCACCCCTCTTTTACGCAAGCGCGCGATGTGTGGGTCGTTGGCGACCGGCTCGATGATCACTGCGCCGTCGATATCCAGCGTATCCAGCAGGGCCTTGGCCTCGTCCAGCGGCGGCACCAGCACCAGCGCCACACCCCGGCGCAGCGCAGCTTCCGTTGCCGTGGCCGCGATTTCCATCAAAAACCCCAGCCGGGACGATCCGCCTGCGACGGCGAAGGGCATTGAAGACAACAACGCAATGGCATTGGCCCGTCCGGTGCGCAGGCGCTGGGCGCGAAGATTGGGGCTGTAGCCAAGACGGGCGGCAACTTCCTTGACTCTGGCGCGAGTCACCGGATCGACCTGGCCGCGGTCATTGAGCGCGTGGGAAACGGTGGTGCGAGAAACGCCGGCAGCACTGGCGACGTCGGCAATGGTAGGGCGGTGATTTTCGTTGTTTGGCATCGTTCGGGGCAGCTCGGTCAGCAATGCGTCGAGTTATACGCGTACTGAGGGTTCTCGGCCACTGAGTGTCATTGACGACGGACGGGGCGTTGACAGCATTCAGGTAGGGGATTACATTTCACCCAAATCGATTTGGGCAACAAACAAAATCGATTTGGTCTGGGATTTGTCTACATGATTCCAACCGAACTACGTGATGTTTAAAAACAATAACAAGCCGTGGATGCTGGCTTTACGTAGAGGTGAGATATGCCCGATAACAACAAGAATTCCCTTTCCCCTGTTGATGAGCGACTGCCCTGGCGGCAGCTTCTGATTTTTGGCGCGCAGCATGTGCTAGTCATGGCGGCGTCGCCTGTCGCATCGGTGTTTTTGATGGCCACAGCCCTGGGCTTCTCCAGCGAGCTGACGCTGCAACTGCTCAGCGCAACGTTTCTGGTCTGCGGGTTGGGTACGCTGATCCAGTCATTGGGCTTGCGCGGCTGTGGCGCGCGATTGCCGTTCATCATGCTCCCCGGTGGAGCACCGATCATGTTGTTCATTCTGATCGCCCAGCAAAACGGTGTGGCGACAGCGTCAGGTGCAGTGATTCTGACGGGCGTCTTCTACTTCGCGGTATTGCCGATATTTCGACGGCTGCTGCGTTTCTTCCCTTCGGTGGTGGTCGGCACGATGCTGCTGCTGGTGTCCGTCAACCTGATCAAGCTGTCGGGTGAACTGATCGTCGGCCGCCCTGGCAGCGCCGACTTCGCCGCCCCTCAGCAACTGCTGCTGGCGTTTGCCACGATCCTCATAACGGTGCTCTGTTCACGATTGTTGCGCGGAACGCTCGGCCAGTTGTCCATCTTGCTCGGTCTGGTCGGCGGCAGTCTGCTGGCGGTGGCCCTGGGTGCCTTTGATACCTCCCAGTTGAGTGTATGGCCGTTGTTCAGTTTGCCGGCCCTCATGCCATTCGGTGTTCCTCAATTCGATCTGTTCGCCTCGATTCCGTTGATGCTCTTCTGTCTGGTTTCCATGGTTGAAGCAACGGGACAAACCGTGGCGATCAGCGAGGCCGTGGACAAGCCGCTGGATATCAACAGAGACGTCACCCGCACCATTCGCGGCGATGCACTGGCGTCCATCCTTGGCGGCTTCATGGGCACTTCGCTGATTATCACCAGCGGGGAAAACATCGGCGTCATCCGCGCTACTCACGTTCGCTCGCGTTATGTCACCGCGGTCTCCGGCGTGCTGCTCCTGCTGTTCGCATTACTGGCGCCCCTGGCGCGGCTGATCGGCGGAGTGCCGGAGGCTGTGGTCGGCGGGACCAGCCTGATCGTTTTCGCCATCGTCGGCACCATGGGTATCGACATGCTGCGCAAGGTCGATCTGCGTCACCACGGCAACATGTACGTCGTGTCCGTTGCCCTGGCAGTTGGCTTACTGCCGATTCTGGTGCCCGGCGTTTATAGCCATTTCCCCAAGGGTCTGGCCGGCTTGCTCGGCAATGGAGTCGCCATGGGCGCCGTCACCGCCGCCCTCATGAATTTCTTCTTCCATTGCGTGGGTCGCCAGGACATTGCTGCCGACGCCAAGGCGAAGCTGAGCCACTCATCACACACTCACTAAGGTTGCTCCATGGATCGCACAACGACTACACATTTACCGACTTCTCCAGAACAACTGCTTGCCCCACAACAGCTACTGGCACCGGACTGGCTGATGCTGCCGGAAGGCCCGCGGCGCGGTCAGGCCGTGCTGGTTGTCGAAGGCCAGTTCGCGGATGTCGGGCCGCTGCCGCTGTTGCAGGCACGCTATCCCGATCATCAGGTGCGGCGTCTTGAACAGCAGTTGTTGATGCCGGGTTTCATCGATACCCATCACCATTTGAGCCAGAGTTTCGGCAAGGGCCTGGTCTTTGGCGAACCCTCGGAAATTTTCCGACGGGTATGGATTCCGCTCGAAGGCTCGCTCGATTCCGAGTTGCTCTACCTGACGAGCAAGCTGGCGGCTTTTGAATCGCTTCGCGGCGGCTTCACCACGGTGTGCGATGCCGGCACACGTTCGACGGAAGGCGTCGAAGCCATCGCCAGGGCCGTCCATGAAGTCGGCATCCGCTGCGTATTGGCCAAAACCTGCAACGACCTTCAGGGCAAGCAAGTCCTCGATGCCCGGCAAATTCTCGGCGTGGCTGAACGACATTTGTCACAGTGGAGCAACGACTCACTGGTCACCCCTTCGTTGGCCGTGCCCATTCCTGAAATCGCCACCGACTCGACCCTCAAGGCGGTTTACCGCTTATGCGAAGAGGCCGGGCGCGTCTTCCAGAGCCACGTCAATGAGCACCTGGTTGCCGTCGAGCGTTCGCTGGAACTCTACGGCGTCAGGCCTTTGGAGCAACTGCACCGGGCGGGTGCCCTCGGGCCTGCAGCGTTACTGGCCCACGCGACATTGCTCACGCCTAACGAGATCTGCCTGTTGCGCGATAGCGGTGCCGCGGTGAGCTACAACCCGGTAGCCAGCGCCTGGAAAGGCAACGCCGTGGCCCAGGCGCACCTGATGCACTGCCTGGGGATCCCGGTGGCACTGGGGACTGACGGCACACGCGGCGACGGTTTCCGCCTGCTGGACTACGCCGAAGCCGCGCAGCGTTTTGCCCACGGCATCTCGGTCGGAGATTCGGTCTGCGGCGCCGGGCAACTGTGGCTGGACATGGGCACCAAAAACGCTGCGCAGGTGCTCGGCCTGGGCCAGGTCACGGGACAGATTGCCCCCGGTCATGCCGCTGATTTTCTGCTGGTGGACCTTGCAGTGCCGGAACTGCTGCCCTCATGGAACCTGACCTGGGATCTGGTGCGCCTGGCGAACAGGGATCAGATCCAGGCCGTCGTGGTGCAGGGAAAGGTGCGTCTGTGGCAAGGCTGGCCGACCGATTGGGACGCCCATGAGCTGATGCGCCAGGTGGATGCACTGGCGCGAGACATCGTCAGCCAGGCGCCCATCCATAAAGTCCATCCCATTCCATCCGTGGCTTAACACATTCGTTACTGGGTAAAAGATGACAATGCCATTCGACCCGATCTACCTCATTGCGCTTGCCGTTGCTTGCGGTGCGCTTATCCAGGGAACAACGGGCATGGGGTTCGCCCTCATCGTCGCGCCGGTGATGGGCTTGCTGGCTCCAGAATCCCTGCCCGTGAGTCTGTTGATTTTGATGTTGCCTTTGAACGCGGCGATCGCCTGGCGCGAGCGTGACGCGATCGATTTCAAAGGCAGTTCGTGGATTACCGTCGGGCGCTTTGTCGGCACGTTCGGCGGCGTCTGGATATTGTTCTGGCTGCCGCTTTCGCAACTCAACATTCTCATTGGCCTGTCGACGATCGCCGCGTGCCTGGCGACCTGGATGGCACCGTCCTTCGTACCCGGACGCCGTGCGCTTATTTCCACCGGACTGATCACCGGCATCACCGAAACGGCGACGGGAGTCGGCGGCCCGCCGTTGGCGCTGGTCTATCAGCACTCTCCGGTGGCCACCTTGAGGGGCTCGGTCGCCCTGTGCTTCCTGGTGGGGGAAGTGATCTCCCTGGTGGTGCTGGCCTTGGGCGGGCATTTGCATGCAGCGCAGGTGTCACCGGTGCTGAGCCTGTGTCTGCCGTTGGCGCTGGGTGTGCTCGCCAGCTACCGGGCCCGGCACTTCATCAATGAAGCGCGCTTGCGCCGATTTGTCCTGATATTCGCATTCGTTTCCGGATCACTGTTACTGCTGCAATAACGACCGAGTCTTTTTAGCGACTCGTTTCGAGCCGCAGCCGCAAGCCATTCGACTGAACTCACTGCATTCGCACTGCCCGGATGCAGCGAATTTCTACAGCCAGAAATTGGATAAAAACAATAATGAAAATGACCGCCAATGTTCGAATTGCCTTCACACTTCCCATTGTGGCCATGCTGCCCGTCAAGGCGCTCGCTGCCGGTTTTCTCGAGGAGGGGAGTGCGACCCTGAACCTTAGAAACTTCTATATCAACCGCAACTTTGCCAATTCCTCATCCCCTCAAGGCAAGGCCGAGGAGTGGACACAGAGTTTCATCCTTGATGCCCGTACAGGCTTTACTGAAGGACCGGTGGGTTTCGGCGCGGATGCCTTGGGGCTCTACTCGATCAAGCTCGATGGCGGCAAGGGCAGCGGTGGAACGCAGCTGTTGCCGATCGACCGTGACGGACGTCCCGCCGACGATTTCGGTCGCCTGGCGGTGGCCGGAAAAATGAAAATCGGCGAAACCGAACTCAAAGCCGGCGAGTGGATGCCGGTGCTGCCGATCCTGCGTTCCGACGATGGCCGTTCGCTGCCGCAAACATTCGAAGGCGGGCAGGTCACTTCGCAGGAGATCGAGGGACTGACCTTGTACGGTGGCCAGTTTCGGCAGAACAGCCCGCGAAATGATTCGAGTCAGCAGGACATGTTCATGCAGGGAAAAGCAGGATTCGTTTCCGACCGCTTCAATTTCGTCGGCGGTGAATACCGTTTCAACGACAAGCGCACGATGGTGGGCGTGTGGAGCGCCGAACTCACGGACATCTACCAGCAGCAATACCTGCAGGTCACCCACAACCAACCACTCGGCGACTGGCTGTTGGGCGCCAATCTGGGCTATTTCACGGGGCGCGAAGACGGCAGCGCCCGGGCGGGTGACCTGGATAACCGCACGGTCTCGGCATTGCTGTCCGCTCGATATGGCGGCAACACCTTCTATGTCGGATTGCAGAAACTCAGCGGCGATGACCCCTGGATGCGTGTTAACGGCACCGCCGGCATCTCATTGGCCAATGACAGCTTCAACAACAGCTACGACAACGCCAGGGAAAAGTCATGGCAACTGCGTCATGACTACAATTTCGTCGCGCTTGAATTACCCGGTCTGGTCTTGATGAATCGTTATGTCAGCGGCCGCAATGTGCATATCGGCACGGTCGCCGACGGCAAGGAGTGGGGTCGCGAAATCGAGCTGGCGTATACCGTGCAGAGCGGTCCCTTGAAGAACCTCAACGTGCGTCTGCGCAACGCCAGCATCCGGCGCGATTACAGCAGCAACGAGTTCGATGACAACAGGGTGATCGTCAATTATCCGTTCAGTCTTTTTTGAGATAACCGTGCCGGTGGGCGGGAACATAAACATGTTCGCTAGAGGGTATATGGAGTGTTGAGGTCAACGCGGGGCGTCATTGCCCCCGCAAATTGAAATTAGTTTTTGGGTTCAGACTAATACGGCCGAGTTTTGCAAGCCTCATCAATGATGTCGATGAAGTCATCATGGGCGACCGGCTTGCTCACGTGGTAATTGAACCCCGACTGTCTGGTTTTTTGCTGGTCAATGCTGGTGGCGTAACCCGTGAGGGCAATGGCCGGGGTGTATTTGTGGTGGGCGATCTGGCGAATGGCCTGGATCAGCTTGTGGCCATCCATTACTGGCATACCAATGTCGGAAATGATCACGTCGTAGTTGCCTTCTTTCGCAGCTTTCAGGGCCAGTAGCGGATCGCTGAAGGCTTCCACGTGGGCGTCCTCCATCTCCAGCAGCATTTGCAGCACTTCCATCACGTCTCGGGAGTCATCCACCAGCAATACTTTCTGGCCAAACAACCGTCCTGATTCACCGGAGACCTGCGCTTGACCCGCCGCCTGCTGGTGGGGATGGCACAGCGGAAGCCGAATGGTAAAAGTACAGCCACGACCAATACCTTCGGAGCTCACATCCACCGAGCCACCGTGGGCCTCCGCCAGTTGCCGCACCAGTGACAGGCCAATGCCTAGGCCTTCGCGCTGGTGGGTGGCGTGCTGGTTTTCTGCTTGAGTAAACAGGTCGAACACCTTGTGCAGGTTGTCCTGTTCAAGGCCAATGCCGCTGTCAATGACGTCCAGCTGCGCCATGTCTTCGACACGTCGGGCAATCAGTTCGATGCGGCCGTCCTTTGGGGTGAACTTCAGGGCATTGTTCACCAGGTTCCAGATAATCTGTACCAAACGGGTACTATCAGCGTCGACCACCAGCGCTGGCTCCGGCGCCGGTGGCACCTGCAGAGTGATTTCGCACGGATGCTGGTCGTTGACCACCACCGTGTGGATGTCCTGCAGAATCCGCCCTAGATCCACCGCTTGTTTTTTCAGCTTGAGTTTGCCAGTGCGCACCCGGGCCACATCCAGGAGGTCATCAATGATCCGCGCCTGGCTCGACACCGCGTCGCAAATGGTATTGACCGCCTTCATCGCCGGGCTGACGCTTTTGGTCATCGGCAAGCGACGCAGCAGTTCGGCGTTGAGTTGAATGAGGTTGAGCGGGTGCTTGAGCTCATGGGACATCACCGCAAAAAACTCGTCCTTAAGATGACTGCTGGTCTGGGTTTCGGCCAGTCGTTGGGTTTGTTCGTCGTGCAGTCGCTTGTGACCGGTAAGGTCGCGGGCGATCTTCACGTACCCCTTGAGGCTCTCGCCTTCCAGGCGGATGACTTCGCCGCTGCAATAGAAACGACTGCCGTCCTTGCGCAAGTGCCAGCGTTCATCTTCGCCCCGACCATGCTCGCGAGCCGCACGCAGTTCAATTTCTGGTGCACCTGAGCTGCGTCCTTCCGGTGTGAAGATCAAGTCATAATAAGCGCCGAGCACTTCCTCCTTGGCGTACCCGAAAATCAACTTGGCGCCGGTGTTCCAGTCGGTGATCATGCCGTGATCATCAAGGATGATAATGGCGAAGTCATGGGTGCTTTCGGCCACCAGGCGCATGCGCTCTTCACTGATGCGCAACTCCTCCTCGGCGGCACGGCGCTTGGAGATATCGATGAAGGTCAGCACCGTGCCGTCGATGTGATCCTCGCTGGAGCGGTAAGGCAATAGACGGGCGATGTACCAGTGCTGGTCGCTGCTGCAGACCTCACGTTCGATCATGTTCAGTGACTCGAACACCGTCGCCGCATCCTCGGCCATCTCCGGATAGTCCAGGCGATGCGTGATGTCCATCAGCGAACGCCCCGTATCGACCGGCAGCATGCTGAAGATTTCGGTAGCCCGTGGCGTAAACCAGCGAATACGCATATTGCGATCGACGAACACAGTGGCGATGTCGGTGGAGGCGATCAGGTTGGTCAGATAGTCGTTGACCTTGTCGGTCTCTTCGACCTTGGCCTTGAGTTCGGCATTGACGGTCAGGAGCTCTTCGTTGATCGACTGCAGTTCCTCCTTGCTGGTTTCCAGCTCTTCGGTGGCCGAGCGCAGTTCTTCGTTGATCGCGTGCATTTCCTCGTTGGACGCCTTGAGCTCTTCACTGGAGACTTCTGACTGTTCGACGGTCTCCTGCAACTGCAGCTTGGTGCGCTGCAATTCATGCTCCAGGTTGGCCAACATCTGGTTTTCGGTCTGGCTGGCAATGCCATCAAGCTGCGCTTGAGGATCGACCTCGTGTTCCTCGAAGATCACCAGGATGTATTCGCTGTCAGTCTCGTCATCCTTGTAAGGATGCACGTTCAGGTCGACCAGGTAACTGCGCTGCTCACGCTCGATGCGCACTTTGCGCGAGGTGACCGGTAGCCCGCTCTGATGTACTTGGTATAGCGTGGTGCGAATGTCCAGACGCAGATCCGGGTGGGCCAGGATCAACAGGTTACGTGATAGCTCACCGGCCACATAGCGCAGGAAGCGCCCGGCGCCTTCACTCATGTGCAGGATATTGGCGCTGGCGTCGACGATGATGCTCGGCGGCGCGGCCTTTTCCAGCGCACGCAAATGAATGTCGGCAAACGACACCTTGCGAGCAACCGCTGGCTCCAAAGGCCCTGGGGCGGTCGCAGTACGTGCATAACCGCCGCGCGGCAGGGTGGGGGCGCGGCGGGGACTGCTGGACACGCTTTTGGCGCGGAAGATGCGGTTGCGTTTGTCCACCGGCGTGAACAGATCCAGGTAGCCATCGGCAGATTCCGAGGAACCGAGGAATAGGTAACCGCCAGGGCGCAAGGCAAAGTGGAACATCTGCATGATGTCGCGCTGCACTTCGCGGTCGAGGTAGATCAGCAGGTTACGACAGACGATCAAGTCGAGTTGCGAGAAAGGCGGGTCGAGCAACAGGCTGTGCTTGGCGAACAGCACTTTCTCGCGAATTTCCTTGCGCACGCGGTAGTGATGGTTTTCCAGGGTGAAGTTTTGGCGCATGCGCGGCGGCGGAACGTCGGTAATGATTGCCTCGGGATAGACGCCACTACGACCAAAGGCAATCGCGCGATCATCGATGTCAGTGGCAAACACCTGCAGCTTGGCCGGGCTGGCCTCCAAGGCCATCTGCTCGGTCAGCAAAATGGCGAGGCTGTAGGCTTCTTCGCCGGTAGAGCAGCCCGCTGACCAGACACGTATTTCATCCCGATGCGGCAGGGTGTCCTGCAGTGCTTTAACCAGATCGGGGATGACATTGCGTTCCAATGCCTCGAAGGCCTCGCGGTCGCGAAAGAAATTGGTCACGCCGATCAGCATGTCCCCCAGCAACGCCTTGGTTTCTTCGGGGTGGGCTTGCAGATAATCGTAATAGGCGCCCAGATCCGGCTGTGCGGTCACCTGCAGGCGACGCTCGATGCGGCGCAGCACGGTGGCCCGCTTGTAGTGTTTGAAATCATGACCGGTTCCATCGCGCAGCTGGATCAAGATGTCTTGCAGCTGCTGCTCGGCGATGGCGGCATCGCGTTCGGTAGCAGGAGGGGTGGTCTTGATTTCCGGATCGTTGGCCGTGGGCAGAGTGATGGACTTCGAATTATGCCAAAGCTCCAGGAGCTTTTGCGGCATCTCCACCACAGGCAATACGAGATCGACCATCTGCGTATTGATGGCGGCACGGGGCATGCCGTTGTATTCGGCATCTTCCGGTGTCTGCACCAGAGTAATGCCGCCTTGCTCCTTGATTCGTGAAAGCCCCACCGCACCGTCAGATCCAGTGCCCGACAGTATCAAGCAGAAGGCACGCTCCTTGTGCACATCCGCCAGGTCTCGGAAGAATAGATCAATGGCAACATGCATCCCGGGCGGCCGATCCGATGGCGTCACCGACAAGTAGCCATCATTCATCATCAGGTTATGTGCTGGCGAGATGACATACACGGTGTTCTTTTCGATGGAGAGAGTCTCGGTCACCTGCCGCACTGGCATTTTGGTGACTTCCTGAATGATTCGATCGACTTGGCTGGGATAATCGGGCGACAAGTGAAAAATAATGACGAAGGCCATGCCGTTGTCATTGGGCATCTGCTCGAAAAATGATTTCACCGCCTGGAGGCCGCCAGCGGAAGCGCCAATGCCGACCACAGGAAAGGGCAGGGTGCTGGGTACCAGCTCCTTGCGCTGTGGGACGTTGGCTGAGCGCTTCACGTTGGACGTCATAAATTATGGCCTTGATCGGCTTTTGGAAAAGGTCTTGGTCAAGTTTAATCATACTCTCCCTGATTAGTCGATTTGGCAGAGGCTAGGCTATTGCGAAGTAATGATGTCGACCTATAGCGGGCATACAGAGAGAACTGATTGCTTAACATCAAGTTTTCGTCATGCGCTGGAAGAAATCCTGACGGATGCAAATGAAAGGTAGGACGAGTGCTGAAGCTTGCTGATGATTTTCGAGGTCGAGCGCTTATCGAAACGTCGGAGCGCAACACATCGATAGTAATTGCGACGGCGGCGTACACGCGATCAGCAGTAAACCTGCTTCCTTAGGACAGTTTATTTAACGGGAAATACTGGCTGTGTGAATGTCTGCTTCTGGCCGATTCTGTTGAAAAAGTCGATTTTTCAGGAAACGTGACCCTGAACTTGGCCTTCAACAGAGAACCTATTCACCACCGTTAAGTGGCTATTCGGTCCTTCGTTGATCGTTGCTGCTTTGTCAGTGGGTTGATTTGAGGTTTTTTGATGTAGCAGGCGCACCTATCCCGTGGCGGGTGGCCCTTGAGATGTAAGTTTGGCCAGTCGACGCAGGTTCTGTACCGCTGCCGCCAGTGTGAATTCATCGGTCGCGCCACTCATGCCACGTAGTCGCAAGCGATCCAGTTTCAGGATGCGCTTGAGGTGGGCGAACAACATTTCGACCTTCTTGCGTTCGTGACGAGAGCGCACGTATTCTGGCGTCGCTGCGATTCGACGAGCCACATCACGAGCCGCTTCATGAACGCTGCGGGCGATCTTACGAAACGCAGTGTTCGGGCAGCACTTGGTTTTCATCGGACACGTCGCGCAGTCGGTTTGTCTGGATCGGAAGATGATGGTGTTGGCTTTGGTGACGTGCGAGCGCTCGTTCTTGAAGGCTCGCCATTCGCTGCGCAACGCGTTGCCGGCCGGGCAGAGATATTCCTCAGCCTCTTCATTCCATTGGAAATCGTTGTTCGAAAAGCTGTCGTTCTTGCGTTCTGTATTGTCCCACACTGGTACATGCGGCTCGATATCTTTTTCCTCCACCATCCAGGCCAGCATCGGTGCGGTTCCATAAGCGGTATCGCCGATGAGGCGGTCCGGCTTGATGTCGAACTGTTCTTCGACCCGATCAATCATCGTCTTGGTACTTTCGACCTCGGCCGTGCGATGGGCAGGTGTTGGTTCAACGTCCATGATCACGCCGTGCTCAGTGTCGATCAGGTAGTTTGTGGAATAGGCAAAAAAGGCTGGGCCGCCCGGAGCGGCCGTCCAGCGGGCTAGAGGATCAGTCAGCGATAAGCGCTTGGGAAGCGCTTCAGCCAGAGCCTCTTCATCGAGTGCTTCGAGGTACTCACGTACGGCACGCGTGCTGAGCGATGGATCGCTCCAGTTGACCTCTTCATCACCTGGTACACGACCGATTGAATTCGCCCACCACGCTGCCGACTCGCATCTGCCTTGATGATGCTGGCGTCCACGGCAAAGCCTTCACCCTTGACCAGACCCGCGTCCATGCAGTGACGCAACACTTCATTAAACAGCCAGCGAAACAGATCGCTGTCCCGGAAACGGCCGTGTCGATTCTTGGAAAACGTCGAGTGATTGGGGACTTCATCCTGAAGGCTCATTCGGCAGAACCAGCGATATGCCAGGTTTAAATGGGCCTCTTCGCACAACCGCCGCTCGGAGCGAATGCCATAGCAATAGCCCACGACCAGCATGCGGATCATCAGTTCAGGATCAATCGAAGGACGCCCAATCGGGCTATAGAAATCGGCGAGGTAATGGCGCAGGTCGCTCAGATCGAGACACCGATCAATGCTGCGCAGAAGATGATTTGCTGGGATGTGATCTTCAAGATTGAACGAGTAAAACAGCCGCTCCTGCCCACTCGATAACTGTCCCATCATGCTTCGTGCTCTCCCGCCGGCCGATGAAGTGATTTTGCCGCAAGCCAAATAGGAGAGCTACTTTTTCAACAGAATCGGCCGATTGATGCCTAACGCCTCCGGGTTGCAACCCTTCGACCTTATTTATCCGATCATCGCTTTGCGCCCCTGGCCTCAGCCAATGATGATCGTGCCAATAGCTATCACCGCGCATGCCAATATTTTCCGCACAGACAGTGTCTCCCCCAGGAAAAAATATCCGATCAATGCCGCGAACAGGACGCTGGTTTCGCGCAACGCCGATACCGCTCCCATGGGTGCGGCGGACATGGCGTAGATGACGATGCCATAGGCCAAAAGAGAAACCAGACCTCCGATGAAGGCCGTGATGAACCCGGGTCGCCAGGAAAATAAACTTTTCGTGTCGCGCACGCCGACATACACCAACGGCATCAAGACGCCCCACATGGCGCACATCCAGACCGTGTAGGCCATCGGCGCGCCGGACAGCCGCACGCCAATGCCGTCCGTCACGCTATAAGCCGCAATGAAACAACCGGTTCCCAGGGCGTAGGGCAGGCTTGGAACGGCCAGCTTGCGGCCACTGAATGCCAGCGAGATGATGCCGCCTGAGACCAGCAAAATGCCTATCATCGAGACTGCCCCGACCGTTTCACCGGCAACAACCGAAGCGGCGAGGGTAATCAGGACAGGCGAGGAGCCCCGCGAGATAGGGTAAGTTTGCCCAAGGTCGCCAACCTTATAGCTGCGCACCAGGAACAAGTTGTAGCCAACGTGCAGAACCGCTGAGAGCACGGCGTAAAACCAGCTGGCCTGGGCCGGAGCCTCCAAAAACAAGGCTATTGCGACGCTGGCGCTGGCTACCGCCACGCACATGATCGTCATCGACCAGAGCCTGTCGGCGCCACCGCGTAATGCGGCATTCCAGCTGGCATGCAAGCCCGCAGCGAAAAGTACCAGCAAGATTATGTGGTAGGGCATGCGCCATCCTGAGCAATTGGGCGCCTTTTACTAAAGCGCAGTCCTCGCATTATTCAATGAGTAATGCCTTCATTCTTCATCGATGTCCTTTCTCGCGATAACGTCCATGGCACAGCCACTGAGTTGAAGGGCAACGCTCCCTGGAGGTTTTTGTCCGCTGGCTACTCCTTGCCGTTCGCTGCCGGTCATGTCGGGCGACTCAGGTCGAACGCAATGAGTTGGGCAGGTCGTTGCCCCTCACGCCTTGACCCACCGCTGCCGGCTCCAGCTACTCAACCCATCCACCGCAAACACCAGCACCAGCATCGCCAGAATCACCGTACTCGCCTGAGCCTCCTGAAACAGGCTCAAACTCACATAAAGCATCTGCCCAAGCCCTCCAGCTCCGACAAACCCCAGCACACTGGCCATGCGGATATTGTTCTCCCAGCGATACAGAATGTACGCCAGCAACTGCGGAAACAGGTTAGGCAGCGTCCCATAACAAAACGCCCACACCACATTCCCACCCTGCAACCGAATGGCTTCCGCCGGTTCCGGCGGTGTGTTTTCCAGCGCCTCGGCAAACAGTCGCCCCAGCACGCCCGTGGTGTGCATCGCCAGGGCCAGCGTGCCGGCGTTAGGACCCAGCCCGGCAGCCAGCACCATCAACGCCGCCCACACCAGTTCGGGAATGGCGCGCAGGGCGTTCAGCACCAGACGCGATGCGCTCTGCAACGGCCAGCCGAAACGCCCGGCCGCCGGCAGCGCCAGGAGTAGGCCGAACACGGCGGCGAGCAGGGTGCCCAGGGCGGACATGGCCAAAGTTTCCACGGCGCCATGGGCTATGGCTTGCAGGTGGCCGGCGCTGAGGTCGGGGTTGAGGAAACGCAGGACGTAGGCGCCCATTTGTTTGAGGTTGCCGCTGGCGGTCAGTTCGCCGAGGTCGATGCCCAGGTAACTGAAGGACGCGATGACGGCTGCAACGATGCCGAGGATCAGCAGCAGGTTGATCAGGCGGTTCATGCGAACCTCCAGCGCAGCAGGCGGCTGATCTGGTCGGCGCAGAGCACCAGGGCGAAGAAGGTCAGCAGCATGCTCGCCACTTCGCCGCCGGCGAACATGCGCAGCGACAGGTCGATCTGTTGACCCAGGCCGCCGGCCCCAACGAAGCCCATGACCACCGAGGCGCGGATCGCGCATTCCCAGCGGTACACGGTGTACGACAGCAGCTCTGCCGCGACGTTGGGCAGGATGCCGTAGCAGAAGGCGGCGAGGCGGCCGCTGCCGGCTTGCAGCAGGGCGTGGGCGGGGCGCTGGTCGACGGATTCGAAGATTTCCGCGTAGACCTTGCCGAGCATGCCGCTGTAGGTGATGGCGATGGCCAACACGCCCGCCGTGGGGCCGAGGCCGACGGCACGGACGAAGAGCAGGGCCCAGACGATTTCCGGCACGCTGCGCAGGAAGATCAGCAAGCCACGCACCGGCCAGCGCAGCAGCCGGCCGACGGCACTGGGGCGACCGCTGCGCGAAGCGGCGGACAGCGACAGGGCGCGGCTGGCGAGCAGGCTGGCGGGCACGGCCAACAGCAGGGCCAGGGCCATGCCGGCGGTGGCGATGGCGAGGGTCTGCAGGGTGGCTTGCCAGAGGATCTGCAGGAACTCTTCGCCATGGGCCGGTGGCCAGAAGGCCGAGATGAAGCGGCCCATCTCGCTCTGGCTGTCGGCCTTGAGCAGTACGCCCAAATCCAGTTCGCTGAAATGGATGCCGGGCCACAACAGGGCCAGGGCCAGCAGGCTGAGGAGCAGGCGGGGCAGGGTGGCGGGGTCTCGCGTATCGCGTGTCAGCATCGGGGAATCTGCACGCTCAGGGTGGCCACCGGCGCGGGCGGCGATTGCAGTTGTTCGTTGGCGTAGAGCTTGTCGAGCAAGTCGTGGTCGACCTCGGCGGAGGGCAGGTCGAACAGGACCTGGCCGTCACGCAGGCCGATGATGCGCGAGAAGTGCGCCAGGGCCAGCTCCACCGCATGCAGGCTGGCGACCAGGGTCACCTGGTGTTCCCGGGCGTGGCGGCAGAGCACCGACAGGGTGTGCCCGGCCAGGACCGGGTCCATCGCCGACACCGGCTCGTCGGCCAGCAACACGTCCGGCGCTTGATAGAGCACCCGGGCAATGCCCACGCGTTGCAGTTGGCCACCGGACAATTGCTGGCACTGGGCGAACAGTTTGTCACCGAGGTCGAGCTTGAGCAGGGCCGCCCGTGCGCCCGGCACGTCCACCGGGTGCAACAGGCTCAGCAGGCTTTTGCCGAAACCCCATTGCCCCAGCTTGCCGGCCAGCACCGCCGTGACCACGCGCTGGCGCGGTGGCAGTGGCGGCGCCTGATGGACCAGGCCGATGCGCGCGCGCAGGCGCTGGCGCTGGCGGGCGCCGAGTTGCCAGGCCTGCTCGCCAAGCACCTCGACCGTGCCGCTGCCGGGGCGCAGGGCGGTGGCCAGCAGGTTGAGCAGGCTCGATTTGCCGGCGCCGGACGGGCCGATGATCGCCACCTGTTCACCGGCGGCAATGTGCAGGTCGACCTCGTGCAGCGCCCGCACGCCATTGCCGTGGGTGAGGCTGACCTTGTTCAGATGCAGTGTCATTTCAGCAGATCGGCAGCGCGCGCGGCTTCCTCGATGCCCTTGTAGTTCTCCGGCTTGGTCTCGATGAAACGGCTGGCGGCCTGCAGGTCGAGGATGGCTTTCTGCTCCGGGTTGGCCGGGTCGAGGGCGAGGAACGCGGCTTTGATCTTCGCCGCCAGCGCCGGGTCGAGTGTGCCGCGCACGGTCCAGTTGTAGTCGTAGTAGGCCGGGGTGGTGGCGAAGACCTTGACCTTGTTGGTGTCGACCTTGCCGGCGGCGACCAGTTTTTCCCAGACGCTGGCATTGAGCACGCCGGCGTCCACTTTGCCGGCCTGAACCCAGGCGACGGTGGCGTCGTGGGCACCGGAGTAGCCGACGCGGCTGAAATAGGTTTCCGGCTTGATGCCGTCCTGCAGCATGAAGTAACGCGGCATCAGGCTGCCGGACGTCGAGGACACCGAACCGAAGGCAAAGGATTTGCCCTTGAGGTCGGCCAGTGACTTGATGGCAGGATCCGCGGTAATGAACTTGCTGGTGAACTGGGCATCCTGCTCACGCTGCACCAAAGGAATGGCATTGCCGGTCTTCAGGCGCGCCTGGACGAAGGTGAAGCCGCCGAGCCACGCCATGTCGATGCGGTCCGTAGCCAGCGCCTCGACCACCGCCGGGTAGTCGGACACCGGCACGAACTCGACCTTCATGCCCAACTGCTTCTCCAGGTACTCGCCCAGGGGCTTGAACTTGCGCAGCAGTTCGGTGGGCGCTTCGTCGGGAATGGCGCTGACTTTGAGGGTGTCGGCAGCCTGCGCCAGCAGAGCGGAAAAGGACAGGGTCAGGCCGATGGCCAATGCCAGGGTGCGTTTGAGCATGGAAGATCTCCGGTTCAATAGCGGAAAAATGTCGATGCGCCCGCTACAGGCAAACGCTGCACGACGCTACGTGAGGGTAGACGAAAACGACGGGATTATAGGGGGTCTTGTGGGGTTGGCCAGCATTGTGAGATGAGATAGATGGCAAAGAATACTGGAGGAGTGGGCTTGGTCCGGGCGGCGTTCCGACGAACGAGCAGTGTCAGACGGCGATGATGTTGAATGTGTCGGCCTCTTCGCGAGCAGGCTCGCTTACAGTGGATCGTCAGCGAACACAAAATCTGTGAGCAACAGAGATCAAATTGTGGGAGCGAGCTTGCTGGCGATAGCGGTGTGTCAGGCGTTGGCCATGTTGTTTGTGCCGCCGCCATCGCGAGCAGGCTCGCTCCTACAGGTTTTTGCGGTGTTTACGGTCCCGGGTGAGTTACATCCGCGCCAACGCCTGTGCCAAATCAGCCCGCAGATCCTCCACATCCTCGACCCCCACCGACAAGCGCACCAAGCCATCGCCAATCCCCAGTTCTGCGCGGGTGGCGGGTGGGATGGTGGCGTGGGTCATGATGGCCGGGTGTTCGATCAGGCTTTCCACGCCGCCCAGGCTTTCGGCCAGGGCGAAGATCTGTACGCTTTCGAGGAAACGGCGGGCGCCGGCCAGGTCGCTGTTGAGGTCCAGGGAGATCATGCCGCCGAAGCCGTGCATTTGCCGTTGGGCCAGTTGGTGCTGCGGGTGCGAGGGCAGGCCGGGGTAGTAGACCCGCGCCACTTGCGGCTGGCGTTCCAGCCACTGCGCCAGTTCCAGGGCGTTGCTGCAATGGCGTTCCATGCGCAGGGCCAGGGTTTTCACGCCGCGCAGGGTGAGGAAGGCGTCGAAGGGGCCGGCGATGGCGCCGACGGCGTTTTGCAGGAAGCCCAGGCGCTCGGCCAGTTCGGCGTTCTGCCCGACGACGGCGATGCCGCCGATCACGTCGCTGTGGCCGTTGAGGTACTTGGTGGTCGAGTGCAGGACGATGTCGAAACCCAGTTCCAGCGGCCGCTGGATGTAAGGGCTGGCGAAGGTGTTGTCGGCCACGCAGATGATCCCGCGGGCGCGGCAGGTGCGGGCGATGGCGGCGAGGTCGGTGAGGCGCAGCAGCGGATTGCTCGGGGTCTCGACCATGACCATGCGCGTGTCGTCTTGCAACGAGGCTTCGAACGCCGCCAGGTCGGTCAGGTCGACGAAGCTGAAGCGGTGCCCGGCACTGCGCTGGCGCACCTTGTCGAACAGGCGGAAGGTGCCGCCGTATAAATCGTTGCCGGAGACAATGTGCGAGCCGGCGTCGAGCAGTTCCAGCACGGTGGAAATAGTCGCCAGCCCGGAGGCGAAGGCGAAGGCCTGGGTGCCACCTTCGAGGTCCGCCACGCAGCGCTCCAGGGCCCAGCGCGTCGGGTTGTGCGAGCGCCCGTAGTCGAGGCCCTTGTGCACGCCGGGGCTCTGTTGCAGGTAGGTGGAGTTGGCGTAGATCGGCGGCATCAGCGCGCCGGTGGACGGGTCCGGCGCCTGCCCGGCATGGATCACTCGGGTGGCGAAGCCCTGGGGCACGGCGTTGTCATCGTGTTGGCTCATGGCAGGGATCTCCGCAGGTGGTTGAGCATGTCGGTTCGGGTAATCAGGCCGTGGAAGCCCGAGGCGTCCTTGATGATCGCCACCAGTCCGCGGCCCAGTTCCGCCTCCAGTTCCGCGAGGGTCGCATCGGGGTCGAGGGTTTGCAGTTTGTCGGTCATGGCGCTGGACACGGTCTTGCGAAAGTGCGCCGCGTCTTCGTGCACGCCGAGGAGGATGTCGGACTCGTCGATCACACCGACCAGTTGCTGGCCGTTCACCAGCACCGGCAGTTGCGACACGTCCGCCAGGCGCATGCGCTGGAAGGCCGTGAGCAGGGTGTCGTCGGGGCCGACGCTGATCACCCGGCCATCCTCGAAACGCCGCGCGATCAGGTCGCGCAGGTCGCCATAGTGTTTGCGCTGCAGCAGGCCCTGATCGTTCATCCACTGGTCGTTGTAGACCTTCGACAGATACCGCGTACCGGTGTCGCAGACGAAGCTGACCACGCGCTTCGGTTCGGTCTGTTCGCGGCAGTAGCGCAGCGCCGCGGCCAGCAAAGTACCGGTCGAGGAGCCGCCGAGTATGCCTTCGGCGCGCAGCAACTGGCGGGCGTGGTCGAAGCTTTCTTCATCGCTGATCGAATAGGCGTGGCGCACGCTGGAGAGGTCGGCAATCGAGGGGATGAAGTCTTCGCCGATGCCTTCCACCGCCCAGGAACCCGGGGTGGGGAGGGTGCCGCTGCGGCTGTATTCGGCCATCACCGAGCCGATGGGGTCAGCCAGAACCATTTCCAGCGCCGGCTGTACGCGTTTGAAGAAACGGGTCAGGCCGGTGAGGGTGCCGGCGGAGCCGACGCCAACGACGATGGCATCGAGGTCATGCTGGGTCTGCGCCCAGATCTCCGGTGCGGTGCTGCATTCATGGGCCAGGGGGTTGGCCGGGTTGTTGAACTGGTCGGCGAAGAACGCATCGGGAATGTCCTTGGCCAGTCGTGCGGCGACGTCCTGGTAGTACTCGGGATGGCCCTTGCCGACGTCGGAGCGGGTGATGTGCACCTCGGCGCCCATGGCCTTGAGGTGCAGGACCTTCTCGGTGGACATCTTGTCCGGCACCACCAGCACCACCCGGTAGCCCTTGGCGCGGCCGACCAAGGCCAGGCCCAGACCGGTGTTGCCGGCGGTGGCTTCGACGATGGTGCCGCCGGGTCTAAGGCGGCCATCGCGCTCTGCGGCGTCGATCATGGCCAGGCCGATGCGGTCCTTGATCGAGCCGCCGGGGTTCTGTGATTCGAGTTTGAGAAACAGCGTGCACGGGCCGGTATCGAAACGGCTGACGCGCACCAGTGGGGTATTGCCGATCAGTTCAAGTACGGCGGGACGGGAATTACTAGGCATGTCGTCACTTCCTTGCGCTATTCGCACTGGGTGGACAGCAGCCTGCAATGTGCCATCAAGGGTTCATCGCAAGCATTGCATCACTGGGACCATAGGCCGGGATCGGGCCTGCCGCAACCTGACATGGCCGACCGGTCGGCTCGACGCTTTTTCCTCGCCAGCGACCACAAAAAACATAATTTCGCTATTGCCCGGCTCCGAACAGAATGCCGACAACACCCTTGCACCGAATGCCACAGCAGAAGAACAACAGTGATCAGCCTCGAGGCGGCAGCCATGACCGACCTGAATCAAACCAACTTTCAGAAGTGCACAGCCATGACCGTGGATAAAACCGAAATAGATACGCTTGTTGTTGGCGCCGGCCAGGCCGGCGTGGCGGTGAGTGAACACCTGAGCAAACTTGGCGTGCCGCACCTGGTGCTGGAGCGCAACCGAATCGCCGAAGCCTGGCGCAGCGGTCGCTGGGATTCGCTGGTGGCCAACGGCCCGGCCTGGCACGACCGCTTCCCGGGGCTGGAATTCGACGGCCTGGACCCGGACGCCTTCGCCGGCAAGGACCAGGTGGCCCAGTACTTCGAAGCCTATGCGCGCAAGTTCAACGCGCCGATCCGCACCGGCGTTGACGTCAGGAAGGTTGAGCGCAATACCGATCGCCCGGGTTTCACTGTTGAAACCTCCGAGGGCGTGATCGAGGCCCGCCACGTGGTGGTCGCCACCGGTCCCTTCCAGCGCCCGGCCATCCCGCCGATTGCGCCCGAAATCGCCGGCATCAGCCAGATTCACTCCGCGCAATATTACAACCCGCAGCAACTGGCCGAAGGCGCCGTGCTGGTGGTGGGCGCGGGTTCGTCAGGGGTGCAGATCGCCGATGAACTGCAGCGCTCCGGCAAGCAGGTGTACCTGTCGGTGGGTGCCCACGACCGTCCGCCCCGGGCCTATCGCAACCGTGATTTCTGCTGGTGGCTGGGGGTGCTCGGCGAGTGGGATGCCGAGGCCATGTTGCCAGGTCGCGAACACGTGACCATCGCCGTCAGCGGTGCCCGTGGCGGCCACACCGTGGACTTCCGCCGCCTGGCCCATCAGGGCATGACCCTGGTCGGCCTGACCCAGGTGTTCGACGGCGCGCGGGTCAGCTTCGAAAACAACCTGGCCGAGAACATCCGCCGCGGCGATGAAAACTACCTGGCGCTGCTCGACAAGGCCGACGCCTATATCGAGCGCAACGGCCTCGACCTGCCGCTGGAACCGGAAGCCCGCACCATGCTGGCCGATCCGGATTGTGTGACTAACCCCATTCTTGAGCTGGACCTGCTCCAGGCTGGCGTTACCACCATCATCTGGGCCACCGGTTACTCCACCGATTACAGCTGGCTGAAGGTCGACGCGTTCAAGGACAACGGCAAGCCCCGGCACCAGCGCGGCGTGTCGGCAGAGCCGGGGGTGTATTTCGTCGGTCTGCCGTGGCAGTCGCGGCGGGGCTCCGCCTTTATCTGGGGCGTTTGGCATGACGCCAAGCACATTGCCGATCACATCGTTAAACAGCACACCTATTACAACTATCGGGATGCCGACCAGCGTCAAGCCGACGCGGCCCGCGCACCTGTGCAGAAAGCCAGCCTCATGGGAGTTCGTTAATGCCTACTCATACCCGCATCCGCATGTTCAACACCAAGGACACCTACCCGAACCAGACGCTCGACAACGACCTGTGCCAGGCCGTGCGTGCCGGCAACACGATTTATGTGCGCGGTCAGGTCGGCACCGATTTCAACGGCCAGCTGGTCGGCCTCGATGACCCGCGTGCCCAGGCCGAACAGGCCATGCGCAACGTCAAGCAACTGCTGGAAGAGGCGGGCAGTGACCTCAGCCATATCGTCAAGACCACCACCTACCTGATCGACCCGCGCTATCGCGAGCCGGTCTATCAGGAAGTCGGCAAGTGGCTCAAGGGCGTGTTCCCGATTTCCACGGGCCTGGTGGTCAGCGCCCTCGGCCAGCCGCAGTGGCTGATGGAAATCGACGTGATTGCAGTCATCCCGGAATAAGGAGCTTCGCCATGACTTTCTCCATTGTGGGTCGCTGTGCCGAAACCGGCCAGCTGGGCATTGCCATCAGCTCGTCGAGCATTGCCGTCGGCGCGCGTTGCCCCTGGCTGCGCGCGGGTGTCGGCGCGGTGTCGAGCCAGAACATCACGCTGCCGGCCCTCGGTCCGCAGATCCTCGATGAACTGGCCGGTGGCGCTGCGCCGCCCCAGGCCCTGGACCACGCCTTGACCCGCAATGGCTACAGCCAGTATCGCCAGGTGGCCGTGGTCGATGCCCAGGGCCGCACGGCGGTGTTCAGCGGCAATCACGCGTTGGGTATCAACAATGCCGTAGCCGGCGAGCAGTGTGTGGCAGCGGGCAACCTGCTGGCCAGCAGCGCAGTGATCGAGGCAATGGTCGCGGCGTTCGAGTCCAGCGAAGGCTGCCTTGCCACCCGCCTGATGAATGCTTTGCGGGCCGGTCAGGACGCGGGCGGCGAGGCCGGTGCGGTGCACTCGGCGGCGTTGTCGGTGGTCGGCGAGCTGACCTGGCCGATCGTCGACCTGCGAGTGGACTGGGCCGATGAAAACCCGATCGGCGAGCTGGGCAAACTCTGGGCCGCCTACGAGCCTCAGTTGCAGGACTACCTGACCCGCGCCCTCAATCCGACCCTGGCCCCGGCCTATGGAGTGCCCGGCGATGAGTGAGTTGCGCAGCCGGGCCCTGCTGGCGCGGTTGATCGGCTTCGCCACGGTCAGCCGCGATTCGAACCTCGAACTGATCGAGTTCGTGCGCGACTACCTGCACGGTCTCGGCGTGGATTGCGAACTGATCTACAACGCCGAGCGGACCAAGGCCAATCTGTTGGCCACGGTCGGCCCGCGGGTGGCCGGCGGCATTGTGCTGTCGGGTCATACCGACGTGGTGCCGGTGGACGGTCAGGCCTGGACGGTCGAGCCGTTCAGCCTGAGCGAGGCGGGCGGCAAACTTTACGGGCGCGGTACCGCCGACATGAAAGGCTACCTGGCTTCGGTGCTGGCCGCCGTGCCGATGTTTCTCGCCAGCCCTTTGCAGCGCCCGGTGCACCTGGCGTTTTCCTATGACGAAGAGGTCGGCTGCCTCGGTGTGCGCGGTTTGCTCGAAGTGTTGCCGCAACGCATCCCGGCCCCGGCGCTGTGCCTGATCGGTGAGCCGACCGAACTCAAGCCGGTGCTCGGCCACAAGGGCAAACTGGCGATGCGTTGCCACGTGCGCGGCGCGCCGTGCCATTCGGCCTACGCGCCTTATGGGGTGAATGCCATTGAACAGGCGGCACGGCTGATCGGTCGGCTGGGTGACATCGGCGCACGTCTGGCTGAGCCGCAGCATCATGACGCGCGCTTCGATCCGGCGTATTCCACGGTGCAGGTGGGGGTTATTAATGGCGGCACGGCGCTGAACATCGTTCCGGCGGATTGCCGTTTCGATTTCGAAGTGCGGGCCTTGCCGGATTTCGCCCCGCAAGCGGTCGCCGATGAGCTGCAAAGTTATGCCGAGCAGGCTTTGCTGCCGGCCATGCAAGCGGTGAACGCCGACACCGCGATCCGCTTTGAAAAAATTTCCGCCTATCCCGGCCTGGCCACGCCCGCCGACAGCGCGGCGGCGCAGCTGATTGCCCGGCTGTGCGGCAGCGATGATTTCAGCACCGTGGCCTTTGGCACCGAAGGCGGGCTGTTTGACCAGGCCGGCATTCCGGCGGTGGTCTGCGGCCCGGGCAGCATGGACCAGGGGCACAAGCCCGATGAATTTGTCAGCGTCGAACAGATGGCCGCCTGCGACCGCTTGATGGATCGCCTGGCGGCGTACCTGAGTCAGTCCGAACACCCATAACAAGGGTCACCCCCGACCCTTTTTGCCGTAGACCGATGTGCGCGCAACCCTGGCCGCTTCCAGCGTCCAGCGGTCACTTGCGTCTGCAGAACGGTATTTTCGAGGAAGCGAGCCATGTCCAGATCCTTGCGTTGCAGTGTTCCGTTTGCCCTGGCCTTGTTGAGTGCCAGTGTGTGGGCGGCCCCCCAGGACCTCACCGTGATTTCCTTCGGTGGCGCTACCAAGCAGGCTCAGGATAAAGCCTATTTCCAGCCCTTCAACGCCAGTGGCGCGGGCAACATCATCGCCGGGGAGTACAACGGCGAGCTGTCGAAAATCAAGGCCATGGTGTCGGCCGGCCACACCAGCTGGGACGTGGTCGAAGTGGAAAGCCCGGAGCTGTTGCGCGGCTGCGAAGAGGGCCTGTTCGAGAAGCTCGACGCGGGGCGCTTCGGTGATTCGGCGAACTTCGTGCCGGGTGCGCTGACCGAATGCGGGGTGGCCACTTATGTCTGGTCGATGGTCATGGCCTTTGACCAGAGCAAGCAGGCCAGGGCACCGCAGTCCTGGGCGGATTTCTGGAACGTCGCCGACTTCCCGGGCAAGCGCGGCCTGCGCAAGAGCGCCAAGTACACCCTGGAAATCGCCTTGCTGGCCGACGGCGTCAAGGCGGACGACATCTACAAGGTGCTGAACACCCCGCAAGGCGTGACCCGGGCGTTTGCCAAGCTCGACCAGATCAAGCCTAACATCCAGTGGTGGGAGGCGGGCGCCCAGCCGGCGCAATGGCTGGTGGCTGGCGATGTGGTCATGAGCGCGGCCTACAACGGGCGGATTGCCTCGGCGCAGAAGGAAGGAATGAAGCTGAGCATCGTCTGGCCGCAAAGCCTGTACGACCCGGAGTACTGGGCCGTGGTCAAGGGCACGCCGAACAAGGCCCTGGCGGAAAACTTCATCGCCTTCGCCAGCCAGCCGCAGACGCAGAAAGTCTTCTCGGAAAACATCCCCTACGGACCGGTGCATCGCCAGACCCTGCCATTGCTGCCCAAGGACGTGCAGGAGCAACTGCCAACCGCCGAAGCCAACCTGGCCGGCGCGCGGGCGGTGGATGCGGAGTTCTGGGTGGATCACGGCGAAGAGCTGGAACAGCGCTTCAATGCCTGGGCAGCCCGCTAACCCCCGACACCGCAACCTCCTGTAGGAGCTGGCTTGCCAGCGAAGAGGCCATCAGCCCCGACATCCCCGTCGCCTGACCCACCGCCATCGCTGGCAAGCCAGCTCCTACAGTTGTCTTGGTCGTTTGCAAGTCCTGCATACACCCTTCAACTCTGTGGGAGCTGGCTTGCCTGCGATGAGGCCCTCAGGTCCGACATCCCCGTCGGCTGACCCACCGCCATCGCCGGCAAGCCAGCTCCTACAGTGATCGCGGGTGTCCACAACATCCAGGATCTACCCCGGCCTCCCTGTGGGAGCTGGCTTGCCAGCGATGGGGCCATCAGCCCCGACATCCCCGTCGCCTGACCCACCGCCATCGCTGGCAAGCCAGCTCCTACAGTGATCGCGGGTGTCCACAACATCCAGGATCTACCCCGGCCTCCCTGTAGGAGCTGGCTTGCCAGCGATGAGGCCATCAGCCCCGACATCACCATCGCCTGACCCACCGCCATCGCCGGCAAGCCAGCTCCTACAGTGATCGCGGGTGTCCACAACATCCAGGATCTGCCCCGGCCCCCCTGTAGGAGCTGGCTTGCCAGCGAAGAGGCCATCAGCCCCGACATCCCCCGTCACCTGACCCACCGCCATCGCTGGCAAGCCAGCTCCTACAGGTGTCCCGGGTGTTTGCAAGTCATGCGTACACCCTTCAGCCATCGCAAAAAATAATGTGAATTGCATCGCAACTCGGGATAGCCGTTTGTCGGGCACATGGCTATGCTCAGCGAGCCTTGCCAATCGCCAATGATTAACAACCACAGTGAAGCCATGAGCCCATCAGACACGCGTGCGACTGTTTTAGCGCTGTATCCGGAAGACTCCCGCGAGGCAGCGGCGTTGCTCAAGCAGGCCGTGCCGCTGATGGTTCGTCACAACATTCCGCCCAATCCGGTGCACTACGCGCTCTGGTACACCTACAGCAAGGGCCAGGAGCCGGAGCTCAATCGGCACCTGGACCGGGTCGTCAAGGATTTCGATTACTTCCCGCCGGAGTCGGCGACCAAGCTGTTTCGCGAGTACATCATCCGCGATGAGCTGGCGGACGCCCGGGTCGGGCAACAGGACGCAATCAACCTGGTCGACGACATGGAACGCGATGTCTCGCGCAGCGTGCAGGGCAATCAGAAGTTCCAGGCCAGCCTTGGCCAGTACCTGCAAATGCTCGAGGAACCGGCCAGCGAGCGCTTGCCGAGCATCCTGACCCAGCTGCAACAGAGCACCCGGCTGATGCAGGGTCAGCAGGAACACTTCCTCGCGCAGTTGCAGTCCGCACAGCACGAAATCAAAAGCCTGCGCGACAAACTCGAGCGTGCCCAACTGGCGGCGTCCCTCGATGGCCTGACCGAATTGCTCAACCGCAGCACCTTCAACCGCAAGCTCGAACAGGCCATGAACAATGCGGCCTCAGGTGTGGCCCTGGTGATGCTGGACATCGACCACTTCAAGCAATTCAACGACCAGTACGGCCATCCCTTGGGCGACCGTGTGCTGCAGCATGTCGCCCAGGTACTGCGCGACGCTCTGCCGGCCGGCGCGATCGCTGCGCGCTACGGCGGTGAAGAGTTCTGCGTGGTGCTCAAGGATTGCCCGGATCTGGCCACTGTCGGCGCGTTTGCCGAACGCCTGCGCCTGAAAATCCAGTCCCTGCGGGTCAAGGCACGGGCCACCGACACCGTGCTGGACACCATCACCGCGTCGTTCGGCGTGGCCCATGTGCAACCCGGCGACACCCCGGAAAGCCTGCTGACCCGTGCCGACGACGCGCTGTACCAGGCCAAGCGCAACGGCCGCAATCAGGTGCGTCAGCAGCCCGAAACGCCAGCCCCGGCGTTTTAACCGAGAGTAGACCCCTATAAAAATCGGCCTGCCTCGACTTAAGGTGCAGACCATTCGTCATGATTTTTACCCCGATGGAACTGAAAACCCGTCCTGTACTCATACCCTCTACGGGCGAGCGGGGTTATGCAATCCGCAGGAACGCCCGGCATGGCCGAAAAGCCGGGGAGGGTGGCATGGAACAGAGGGCGATGTACAAGTTCATTGCGGGCTACTTGTCCGTGTGTGCGCTTTTGGCATGGGGCGTTAGCCAGGCCTCTCCCTGGATTGCCTCGCACTTGCTGTTGGGCTGGATTATCTGACCCCGCGAATCTCGGCGACCGCCGATACCGCCTGCACCTCAAAGGTGCGATCGACGAAATGACCTTCCTGCCTCGACAGCCAAATCCGACATGAAAAAAACGCGGGGAAGTCGATTCCCCGCGTCTGTTTTGTCGTCACTGAACCGTTAATGGAACGGAAAGATGTAGTTCATCCAGGCCGCCATGCGCAGAAGGATTTTGCGCATCATGGCGATGTGGTGGAAATGCTGGCTGTACAGCGCCGCCTGGCCATAGGCACCCCCGGGCATCTGCTCGGCGTACTGGGCGAAGTCGGGGTCGGTGATTTCAATGATCACCGGAACCCGTCCGGCCGGTGGCGAGCCGGTAAAGCCGATGAGGTTGCCCGAAGGTTGCACCTGACCTTCGGCGATCACCGATATCACGCTGGTGACCTTGCCCTCGAACACCTTGCCCGGAATGCCGTCGAACGCGACTTCGGCCTCGTCGCCCTTGGTCAGGCGCAACAGGCTGTTCTGGCGCATCCAGGCTGCGAAGTAGTGACCTTCCTGGGGAATGAAGACCATCGAGGGGCGCAGCGGCAAGCGGGACGCCATCATGCCCGGACGCAATGACACGTGGGTGACGAAACCGTTGCTCGGCGCGCGCACCGTGGTGTTGTCGAGTTCGTATTGCGCATTCTCCAGCTGCGCCTGCAAGTCATCCGAGCGGGAAACGACGATGTCCAGTTCCCGTTGGGTGGCGAAGTTGCGCTTGATCAATTCGCTGATGCGCGCGCGGTCGGCCTTGGCCACCGCCAATTGCGCCTTGAGCGACCTGATCTTGTACTCGAACGGCGCAGGGTCGATGCGAAACAGCACATCGCCCTTCTTCAGCGGCTCGTTGCCCTTGACCGGCACCTCGATCACCTGGCCCGTGACCACCGGAATCACCGGAACCGAGACGAAATAGGAGCGGGCCACTTCCGAGTAGGGGTGGTTGTAGTTCATGGTGAAAATCAGCGCGCCGACAATCAGCACCCCGCCCAGTACCGCGGTGGGGACGGTCCATTTGTTCAGCGGGATGCGGAAGATCTTGAAGATCGCGACACAGAAGGCGGCGTAGGTCAGTACCAGTAAAAGATCCATGGCTCAAATGCCCTCGCCACTGTTGTCGGTCGGCAATTTGTGTTGTGCCGTGCCGGTCGCCGCCTCCAGGCGAGCGATGCGGCTTTGCAGTTCGGCGACTTGCTGTTCCAGGTGAACCACGTGGTTTTGCGGCGATTTTCCGTCGCTGAAGCCCCAGCCCCGGTCTTCCCGATAGGCCATGGCCCAGATCCACAGAAACGGCCACAGCGCATGCAGGGTAAACAGACTGACCCAGCCCGTGGCGTGAATTGCATCCTGATGCGGATGATTGCGGTGTACGGCGATTTCGTAGGGAATGTCGTGGAGCACGATGATCCCGTAAAACAGGACCAGCCCGACGAAAAACAGCAGCCCTAATGCGAAGTAATCAAGCATGAATCATCCCTCTGGAATCCGGTGACCTGTTCCGCGAGAGTGTAGTCGCTCCATCTACACTTGAAGAGCCGGTATCGGCCAATGCGCCGGCTGGCGGGGGTGATACGCCGGCAGGACATTCAAATGTCGAAGGGGTGGGGCAATGCACAACCAGGAGCAACAGCAGCGGGCGCCGATTCTGGACCCTGTCGAGCGCATCACCGAAGTGATTTTCGGCCTGCTGATGGCCATGACCTTTACCGGGACCATCAGCGTGGCGACGGCGGATCAGGCGGCGGAACGCACGATGATGATTGCCGCCCTTGGCTGCAACCTCGCCTGGGGGCTGGCCGATGCGGTCATGTACCTGTTGCGAACGCTGGTCGAGCGCACGCGCAGGATCAAGCTGTACCTGAGCCTGCGCAATGGCGTGGACACCGCGACCGGCCACGCCTTGATCGCCAAAGTGCTGCCGATGCAACTGGCGACCGTCGCCGGCCCCGAAGGCCTGGAACTGCTGCGGCAAAACCTGCTGGCCTATCCCGCCATGCCGCTCAAGGCCAGCCTCGACTGGACTGATTTCAAAGGCGCGCTCGGGGTATTCCTGCTGGTGGTGGGCTCGACCTTCCCCTTGGTGGTGCCTTTCATCCTGCTGGAGCAGACCGGGCTGGCGATCCGCCTGTCCAACCTGATCGGGCTGGTAGTGTTGTTCCTTTGCGGCTGGCTATTGGCCCGCTACGCTGGCGCCAAACCGTGGCAAGGTGGGACGGCCCTGGCCTTCACCGGTGCCGTGCTGATCGTCGCCATTATTGCCCTCGGCGGCTGAAAATCGGCATCAGGCTGCATACGTCGTATCCATTCTCATTTACAATGCGTTACTTTTTACGCAGAGCAACCGGGCATGGATGTTCTCGCCGTCCTCCAACATTACCTGAGCAGGTGGGTGATCGATCCGGTCAGCCACCAGTTGCTGGGCATCTTCGATCTGAACGGTCGCCTCGGGCTGGCCTTTCTGTGCATTTCCTATGGCATCGCCTACGGCCTGTTCCGCTACCGACAATCTCGCGCTCTGACCGAGGCCGTCTCGTTCTGGCAGTTCGTTGGCGGGCGCCGGGTGTACCTGCACCGTTCGGCACTGCTCGATTATCGCTACTACTTCGTGCTGGCAATCCTGAAGGTGGCGCTGGTGTTGCCGATCGTTGGCCTGGTTGACCCTTACGTATTGCGCTCGGCGGACTATGTCGCGTTTTTCACCCACCTGTGGGGCGCACGTACCCAAGTGGCGGACCACTTCGGGCTGTCGTTGCTCTACGGCCTGGGTGTGTTCCTGGTCAAGGATTTCGCTCACTACTGGGGCCATCGCGCCTTTCATTCGCGCTACCTGTGGGCCTTTCACAAGGTCCACCATTCGGCCCCGGTGCTGGTCCCGGCCACGGCGAGCCGGGTGCATTTCCTCGAAGAGGTGGTGGAAAAACTCACGGACATCATCTGCATCGGCGCCTTCGCCGGCCTCTTCTGGTACGCCTGCGGCGGCGAGGTCAGCCGCTACACCCTGTTCGGCGTGACCTGGATCGTGTTGATCTTCAACGGCCTGGCGGCCAACCTGCGGCACAGCCATGTGTGGTTGTCGTTCGGGCCGCTGATCGAGCGCGTGGTCAGCAGCCCCGCGCAGCATCAGATTCATCACAGCGATGCACCGCGCCATTTCAACAAGAACTTCGGCATCAACCTGTCCCTGTGGGACTGGATGTTCGGCACGCTCTACCTCACCGGTTCAACCCCTGAGCCCCTGCATTTCGGCACCGGTGAGAAGGATCACGAGCGTTATCTGACGCTGCGCGGACTCATCATTACGCCCTTCGTCGACCTGGCGCGCAAAATCCTCGCCGCCAGACAGCCCCTGGCCAAGCCTGCGGAAAAAACCATTTGATCCGCATTTTGCCGCGCAATCTGCATCTGTAATGCAAGCAGCCATCGGCTCACAATCAACCACCGGCAGGGCATCCCCATGACCCTGTACCGCAACTTGATAGGGTGGAGCGCCGTATGGCCAAGATGTCGATTTTTCTCGGTGGTTTTCTGGTGCTGACTATTTTGATTGGTGTGCTGGCGACCATTCCTCCGGCGTGAGGATGAGTGAAGTTCACGCAGGACGCCTGGGGGTATTCTCGCGATGACGCCATCAGATCCAGCATCGCCATTGACTGACCTGTCGCCATCGCTGGCAAGCCAGCTCCCACAGTTGACTCGGCTGGTTGCGCGTCCTGCATACACCCCCTGACCCTGTGGGAGCTGGCTTGCCAGCGATGAGGCCATGAGATTCGCTATCCCCGTCGACTGATTCACCGCATCGCGAGCCTGCTCGCTCCTACAGTAAAACAGTCGGCGATCCAGCAGCGTGTTCATGATCAATCCCTGCCGCCAGACGCAGTTCACGATAGACCGCCACCAGCTGCTCTAGGCTGAAGGCAAGGTTTCTGCCGCTGGGGTTGGGCAATACCCAGACCTGCGCATTGCCGAATGTCTTCGACTGAAGTCCCCAGTCGACTTGCCGTTGGCCGGACAGGGCGGAATAGGCGGCCTTGCCGAGGAAGGCCACGAAGCGCGGCGCCTGTTGCGCAATCTTGCGTTCAAACCCTGCGGCGCTGGCGTGCCGGTACAACTGCTCGGCGCGGGCGGTCGGCCGTTCGACCACGGCGGTCAGCCCGCAGCGGTAGTCCAGAATCGAGCGATCCTGATCCGGACGCAGTTCCTGCGGGGTAAACCCGGCCAGGTGCAGGGTGCGCCAGAAGCGATTGCCGCGCCCGGCGAAATGCTGACCCTGGGCGGCGGCGGTCATGCCGGGGTTGATCCCGCAAAACACCACTGCCAACTGCGGCGCGAGGATGTCTTCGAGTCCTTCAACCACCGCAGATCACCTTGACCGCATTGCGCGCCAGCGCCGTCAGATCCTCGCGGGAATTGCCCGCCCGTGCCCGTATCGAAATACTGTGCAGCAGCGATGACGCCAGAATCGCCAGCGCTGCCGGGTCGCAATCGCTGCGCAATTCCTCCTTGTCGATCGCGACTCTCAGCCGCGCCTCCAGGTCTGCATCCAGCCGGCCCAGGCGGTCGGCCAATACCTCACGGATCTGCGGGTCCTCGACCGCTTCGGTGGTCGCCGTGCCGATGGCAAAGCAGCCGCGGGGTTGGCCGTCGCCCGAGAAGTAGATCGCCAGCTGTCCTTCATAGAGGCCCATCAGGGCGTCGGCCAGCGGCAGGTCCGGGTGGGTCAGGGCGTCATGCATGGCGGCGGCGGCCGATTCCCAATACTGCTCGAGCGCCTTGATGTACAGCGCATGCTTGTCACCAAAGGCGGCATACAGGCTCGGGCGATTCATGCCCGCCGCCGTGGCGATGCTGTCAAGGGAGGCACCGGCATAACCGGTGCTCCAGAACACCCCCAGTGCCTGTTGCAGCGTTGCTTGCGGGTCGTAGGCACGGGGGCGGCCGCGGCCCTTGGGCGTTTCGGATTTATTTTGTGCCATGTCGTATAAAAACCTTGTAGGGGGCAGCAGGCCTTTGCCGATCTGCAAAAACATCGCTACGAAGCGGCGTACCTGACCCTGACCGGCAACGTTGCCAGCCAGGCCTTGCTGCTGGCTTCGGCCAACGCGCAGATGCACGCTGTGGAGAAACTGCTGGCCAATGACGCGAAGAACCTCGAACTGGTGCGCATGGCCAAGCTCAATGGCAGCACCACGCAGATCGATGTGTCCCTGGCCGAGACGCGCCTGGCCCAGGACCGCACGCTATTGCCACCCCTGGCCCAGCAGCGCGACGCGGCGCGCCACGCACTGTCGATCCTGACCGGCAAAGGCCCGGCGGACTGGACAGCCCCGGACTTCGACCTTGGCGAGTTCGCCTTGCCGGCGAAGGTGCCCGTCAGCCTGCCGTCGCAACTGGCCCACGAGCGCCCGGACGTGCAGCAGGCCGAGGCGCAACTGCGCATGGCCAGCGCCGGGATTGGCGTGGCCACGGCCAACCTCTATCCCCAGGTCACCCTGTCGGCGTCGCTGCTGCAGGCGGCTTCGGGCAATGGCGGCGCAGCCCTCTGGGGCTTCGCCGCGGGGCTGGCGGGGCCGGTCTTTGATGGCGGCAGCCGCGAAGCCGAGCGTCAGGCGGCCATCGACGGGTACAAGGCGACGCTCGCCGGCTACCAGCAGACGGTCATCAGCTCGTTCGGCCAGGTCGCCGATACCTTGCAGGCGCTCAACCATGACGCCGAGGAGCACCAGGCGCAGACGGACGCCTTGCACGCCGCCGACACCAGCCTGCGCCTGAACCAGCAAGCCTACGTCCAGGGCGAAAACAGCATCCTCCAGGTCCTGGAGGCAGAGCGGGCCTATGAGCAGGCACTGCTGGGGCAGATCCGCGTGAAGACCGCGCAGTACCTCGACACGGTGCAGTTGTATGTGGCCCTCGGGGGCAACTCGGTCGGCGCGTTCGAGCAACGCGTCGCGTCCCGCGACGCACAGCAGGATTCGTATCAATAAAGGCTGCGGCCACTGGAGACAAGACATGTCCTATGAAGCGTTTAACGATGGCCTGCGCGAAACCCGCTTTGCCCTCAATCACGGCACCGGGCCGATGCCCGCCGTGGGTTTTGGCACCTTGTTCCGCGACCTCGATCTCACCACCCAAGCGGTCCGGGACGCCCTCGACGCCGGTTTTCGCCACTTCGATTGCGCCGAGCGCTATCGCAACGAGGAGCAGGTTGGCGTGGCCTTCAGCGAAGCCATCGCGGCGGGCAAGGTACGCCGCGAGGAGCTGTTCATCACCACCAAGCTGTGGAACACCAACCATCGTCCCGAGCGCGTCGAAGCCGCTTTCGAAGCCAGCTGCCGACGGCTGCAGACCGACTACATCGACTGCTACCTGATCCATACGCCGTTCGCCTTTCAGCCGGGTGATAACCAGGATCCGCGGGACGAGGAGGGGGCGGTCATCTACGACACAGAAGTGACCTTGATCGACACCTGGCGCGCTCTTGAAGACCTGGTGGATCAGGGGCGGGCGCGGTCCATCGGCCTGTCGGACATTACGCTGGCGGCATTGCAGGCGCTGGTCGCGGTGGCGCGGATCAAACCTGCGGTGGTGCAGGTCGAGTCCCATCCGTATCTGCCGGAGTGGGAGCTGCTGGAGTTCTGCCGCGAGCATGGCATCGTGGTCCTGGCCTTCGCGCCTCTCGGCCACGGCATGCAACCCAATGTGCTGGAAGACCCGGTCATCAGCCAGATCGCCCGGCGATTGCAGAAGACCCCGGCCCAGGTGGCGCTGGCCTGGTCGGTGCAGCGGGGCGTGGCCTTCCTGACCACCTCGGGCAACCCGGGCCACATGCGGGAGAACATCGACCTGTCGACCTTGCCGCTGCGGGCCATGGCGGAAATTCGCGAAGACATCACAACGCGCATACGCTTCAACTCGGTGGTTGAAACCGGCGTGCCTGGCTTTATTGCGCGCAAGCCGTAACCCGGGTCAACGCAATCCCCTGTAGGAGCGAGCCTGCTCGCGATGGTCGTCAACGATAACTCGGGCTGTCTGCATGCCCACGGTGACCTTGATACCATCGCGAGCGGGCTCGCTCCTACAGGATTTTGGGGCATCCTTTTTATTGTTTTTCCGAGGTGCAACCATGGACGTCATCCAGACCCTGCGCTGTTTCGCGGCGGTTGCCCAGAGCGGCAGCTTTACCGCCGCCGCTGCATTGCTCGACAGCACGACCACCAACGTCTCCAAGGCGGTGTCGAGCCTGGAAGCGCGCCTGCAGACACGGCTGATCAACCGCACCTCCCGGCGCCTGGCGCTGACCGAGGCGGGTGTGCGTTACCTGCATCGCTGCGAAAAGGTCATCGAGGACCTGCGCGAAGCCGACGAAGAGGCGGGCACCGCCAAGGTCATGCCGGCGGGCCGCTTGAAAATCCACGCCATGTCGGCCATCGGCAATCACTACGTGATCGACGCCATCGCCCGCTACCGGGTAATTTACCCTTCGGTACTGTTCGACCTGACCGTGACCAATCGCCTGCCGGACCTGCTGGAGGAGGGCTACGACATGTCGATTGTGCTGGCGCGGGACCTGGCCGACTCAGGCTTCGTCGCCCAGCGCCTGGGCATGACCTACAGCATCCTCTGCGCCTCGCCCGACTACCTGCAACGGCGCGGCGTGCCACAGACACCGAGTGACCTTGGCGAGCATGATTGCCTGAAAATAGTCAACACGGTGATACCCGAGCAGCAGTGGGTGTTCGAGGGGCCGGCAGGTGTAGAGACAGTCGATACGCCGTCGTCGCCCTTTCACGTCAACACGGCGGACGCGATGACGGTGGCAATCAGCAATGGCATGGGCATTGGCATCCAGCCCATAGCGTCGGCCGTTGCCGGCCTGAAGGCGGGAACGCTGGTGCGGGTCTTGCCAGGCTATCGTCTCGAGGCGTTGAACCTGTACGCGATCTACCCGTCGAGAAAATTCGTCGATGCAAAAACAAAAACCTGGGTGGAATTTCTCAAGGACTGCCTTCCGGAGCGGCTGGCGGCGGATGAGCACATTGTCGGTGCTACGTTGGAGCACTGATTTGTAGGGCTGCGGCCATGGAGTGTCGACCCTCCATCCTGCGCAAAATGTTCAACCGTTGGAGCAACCGGTGCCCATGACCTGGTATTGCAAGGTGTGCCGTTGACCCTGTGAATCTTCATAAATCATTTGCTTGGGCACCGCGCCACATTCATCGGCGATGTCCGACACGCTGATGATTTTTTGAATGTCGAGGGTGGTGCCGTAGGTATAGATTTCAACGGGCGGGTTGCTTGCGGCCGTTGTTGCGTGACTGTCGTCCGCCAGGGCTTGGGTCCCCAGCGCGCCGAGGGCAAAAAACAGCGCAATGCCTGCAATTTTCATGATGTTCACCTCGTCTCTACAGCATAGATCTTCAAGGGGTTTACCCCGTGAACCTGTTGCGGCTGAGCGCATCTGCTCACGGATTAGAGGCGATGTTAGGCGCTTGGCCCGCGGACAAATATCGGAGGAGCAGACATACACTGTTGCCGGAATGCGCAGGAATCCAGGGGGAGGGGTGCGGGTACACAGTGCCATTATCTTTGCGGATCGTTGGTACCCGTCGGATGCCGCGTTTCGCCGCACGGTGCCGTTTGCCGAGATTCTGCAGCTGAACATCGACCGAAACGTGCAAGTGGCAGACCTGCATGTGGGCGTGGTCACCGACCCTGATATTTCCTGGGCAAGGGCAGCATCACGCACCCGTGGGCTGGGCAGTACCGTGATCCATAACCTGGAACAACAGGTCGCTTGTACCGAGGCGTTCGTGCGAGCGGTTGCCGATCACGACTGGGTTTTATGCCGTAACGAAGGGACGATCGAGGATGCAACAACGCAGGTGGTTGCCGAGATATTTAAAGTGCTTCGACAGGGCTCGGCCACCTGAGCTCAAGGAACACACGTTAGCCACGGCCTCCACCCCTATGGCCATGCATCCGCAACCCAATTGACAAAGGCTTCAGCAACCGGTGACGGGTGCATGGCTCGCGATTGCGCGAGTACCACCCGCTGCGGTGCTACGTTCTCTATGACAGGAAGGCACTTGAGCGGGGTGCCGTCGTAGCAATGATCACCCGCAGGACGGGTGCAGGACAGGGCGACACCGTAACCATGGGCAACCAGGCCTCGCTGCATTTCGAAGGTTTGTGTGTATTGCTGGGTGCGCGGCTGAAGGTCGTGGGCCCAGAACAGCGAGAGAAAATATTCCCGGGTTTGTGAGATGTCTTCCAGGATCAGGCATTCCCGAGCGAGATCGTGGAGAGACACTGCCTCTTGAGTCGCCAAACGGTGGTCTGTGGACAGCAGCGCGTAAGGCGTCAGTTCGGCAAGGACCTGCCGGGGGAGTAACGGGTCCAGACCCAGGTCATAAGTCAGCGCCAACTCTGCCTTGCCCGCGTTGATGCTGCGGTTGACGCCTGCCAGGTCAGTTTCGAACAGCGTGACCTCGACCTCCGGGTGCGCGTTTCTAAATCCCGATAGTAAACGCGGCGCGTAGTACGGCCCCAGGTCCTGGAAGCAGATCAACGAGAGGGTGCCGCGCAATGCGTGCAGTTCGCAATTCGCCTGGCTATGCATGCCCGCAGCCATGCTCAGGATGTCCCGAGCCTGGCCGAGCAAACGGGTACCGGCGGGGGTGAGTTCCAGTCCCCGACTGACTTGACGCCTGAACAACCGGTCATTCAACGTTTCTTCCAGCTGCGAGATGGCGGTCGATACCGACGGTTGTGAAACGTGACGGGCCCTTGCCGCCGCACTGATGCTGCCGTGCTCGGCCACGGCCACGAAATACTCGAGTTGGCGGAAAGAGAAACCTATCAATTTTATCTATACTCGAAAATAGGAATTATATTCTTTTCCTATTGCTTGCGAAAAGCAATACTCCGGGCACGCCATCAAACGGATGCATCTGACCATTCTCGAACTTATTCCCGGTTATCAAACTTTAGGTGGCCACGCAAGTAAGAACAAAGATCCTTCTCGTCGGCAAGATGACATTCACAGTCTTTCTGTCAGTGGCGAAGTGCGTGTTCGGCAGTAACGCGGCAACCCATTAAGTTGAAGTTTCACTTATTAAACAAGTTATAGATTGAAGGGGTGCCTGATGGAAAAACTATCGGAATTTAATCTTTGCGCCGAAACGGTAGAAGCGTTCCAGCGTGATGGTGCAGTGTGTGTTCGTCAGCTCTTCTCCCCCCAGGAAGTGGCCTTGCTTGAAACCGGTATCGAGCAAAACCTGAAAGATCCGAGCCCTCGCGCCAAGGTGGCCAGCCGACCGGACGACCCCGGTTGGTTTTTTGAGGATTTCTGCAATTGGACAGACATAGACGCGTACCGGAAATTCATTTTCGAAAGCCGGGTCGGTGGCGTCGCTGCAAAGTTGATGGAAAGTGAGACGGCCAGGCTTTACCACGACCATCTTTTGGTCAAGGAAGCGAACACACGCCAGCGTACGCCATGGCACCAGGACCAGCCGTATTACAACGTTGACGGTCGGCAGAACTGCAGCATGTGGATGCCTGTCGATCCGGTTGCCCGCGAGTCGACACTGGAGTTCGTTGCCGGCTCGCATTTGGGCCCCTGGTTGATGCCTCGTAGCTTCATGGACAGTCAGGCCCAGTGGTTTCCCGAGGGCACGTTGAGTGATCTGCCAGACATCGAAGCTGATCGCAGCGCCTGGAAAATTCTCGGTTGGGAGCTGAATCCGGGTGATGTGGTGTTTTTCCACATGCTCACGCTGCACGCATCAGGAGGTGTTGGCGGCAATCGACGTCGTCGAGCTTTCTCGGTTCGCTTCCTGGGCGATGACATCACTCATGCACCGCGGCAATGGAAAACCTCTCCCGATTTCCCGGGGCTGGAAGCCGAGTTGCCCGCAGGCGCCAGGATGGACAATGAGCGCTTCCCGCTGCTTTGGCCCAACGCTCAAGCGACGAGTATATGAAAATGAACAACCTTCTTCTGAAGCCTGGCACCTTGACGCTCGCCCAACTGCGAGCCGTTTACAACCAGCCAGTCCAGGTCAAACTGGATGAGTGTGCCCTGGAAGCAATCAGCGACAGTGTCCGCTGCGTCAACCGGATCATTGAGGAGGACCGGATCGCCTATGGCATCAACACCGGTTTTGGCCTGCTTGCCTCGACCCGCATCGACACCGCTGATCTGGAATTGCTCCAGCGTTCACTCGTGCTTTCTCACGCTGCCGGCGTGGGTGTGCCCATACCGGACGCGTTGGTACGTCTGATCATGGTCCTGAAGATCAACAGCCTGAGTCGTGGCTTTTCCGGCATCAGGCAGCAGGTGATCGATCTGCTGATTGTCCTGGTCAACGCCGGGGTCTATCCGCACATTCCGCTCAAGGGCTCCGTCGGCGCATCCGGCGACCTTGCTCCGTTGGCGCATCTGTCACTGGTGCTTCTCGGTGAAGGCAAGGCCCGGTATCAAGGGCAGTGGATCGACGCGGTCGAGGCATTGAGTATCGTCGGAGCCAGGCCGATCACCCTGGCTGCGAAAGAAGGCCTGGCGCTCCTCAATGGTACCCAGGTGTCTACTGCGTACGCGCTCAGGGGGCTTTTCGAAGCAGAAGACGCTTTCGCCGCCGCCATGGTCTGCGGTGGTCTGTCGGTTGAGGCCACCCTCGGATCGCGTGCGCCGTTTGATGCTCGCATTCATCTGGCGCGTGGTCAGCAGGGGCAGATTGATGTTGCATCCTGCTATCGGACCTTGCTCGGCGAAGCCAGTGAAGTCAGTGCTTCCCATGCCGATTGTGGGAAGGTTCAGGATCCTTATTCGCTGAGGTGCCAGCCTCAGGTGATGGGGGCATGCCTGACGCAGCTACGCCAGGCTTCGCAAGTACTGGCGGCAGAAGCGAACGCCGTTTCCGATAACCCGTTGGTCTTTGCCGCGCAAGGCGATGTTCTGTCTGGTGGCAACTTCCATGCTGAACCTGTGGCGATGGCTGCAGATAATATTGCGCTGGCCATCGCAGAGATCGGAGCGCTCAGCGAGCGACGTATCTCGCTGATGATGGACAAGCACATGTCACAGCTGCCTGCATTTTTGGTCGGCAATGGCGGCGTGAACTCAGGGTTCATGATCGCCCAGGTGACCGCTGCCGCATTGGCCAGCGAAAACAAGGCATTGGCTCACCCGCACTCGGTGGACAGCCTGCCGACCTCCGCCAACCAGGAAGACCATGTTTCCATGGCGCCCGCCGCCGGTAAGCGCTTGTGGGAAATGGCCGAGAACACCCGTGGCGTGATCGCCATCGAATGGCTTGCCGCCTGTCAGGGGCTGGACCTCAGAAACGGCCTGCAAACATCGGAAAAGCTCGAGCAGGCACGCAGATGCTTGAGAGCCAACGTTCCGTTCTACGAAAAAGACCGTTTTTTCGCGCCCGATATTGAAGCCGCCACCAGGCTCATCGCAAGCGCCACGCTGAATAAACTGATACCGGAAAATCTACTCCCAAGCTTGTGATGATCTGCAAATACCTGCCGGCAAAAGAAGAGAATGTCATTCTGCATAGGAGCGAACGCCATGTTTCTCGAAGGCTTCGGGTCACTGATCCTCGATGGGACCATCGCGACGATCAAGCTGGCATTAATGTCGATGCTGTTGGCAGTCTTGTTGGGGTTGGCCGGCGCATCAGCCAAACTCTCAAGTAATCGATGGCTGCGCAATACGGCAACGGCGTACACGACACTCATTAGAAGCGTGCCTGATCTGGTGATCATGCTGCTGCTGTTTTACAGCTTGCAGATTGGTCTCAATAACGTCACGGAAACCCTTGGGTTTGATCAGATTGATATAAACCCCTTCATGGCGGGTGTGATCACGCTGGGGTTCATTTACGGCGCTTACTTTACCGAAACCTTTCGAGGGGCTTATCAGTCGGTGCATCCAGGGCAGTACGAAGCGGCTATTGCGTACGGACTGAGTCCGAACAAGGCTTTTCGCAGAATCATGTTTCCGCTGATGATGCGTTATGCCCTGCCGGGAATTGGCAACAACTGGCAAGTGGTCGTTAAAGCAACCGCTCTGGTATCGATTATTGGTCTTACCGACATTGTGAAGGTTACCCAGGATGCCGGTAAAAGTTCGATGCAGCTTTTTTACTTCAGTCTGATTGGCGGATTGATTTACCTGGCCATCACCACTGTCTCCAACGGAGTGCTCGTCTGGTTGCAGATTCGTTACTCGGCGGGTGTTAGGAGAGCAGACCTGTGAATATATTCGAGTTCATTTTTCAGTATGGCAAAGCCTATCTCTGGACCGATGGCTATCAACTTTCCGGCGTGGCCATGACCCTATGGCTGTTGGTCGCCAGCATTGTCATTGGTTTTCTGTTGTCCATACCCATGTCTGTGGCACGCGTCGCCAGGAATCCCTTCATTCGTGGCCCCGTATGGTTCTACACCTACCTCTTCAGAGGCACGCCCCTCTATATCCAGTTGCTGGTCCTGTATACCGGCATTTACAGCCTGAGCTTCGTGCGTGGCCAACCGCTTCTGGATGCCTTTTTTCGTGAAGGTTTCAACTGCACGCTCCTCGCATTTGCTTTGAACACTTGTGCGTACACCACTGAGATATTTGCTGGCGCGATTCGGGCGACACCCCATGGTGAAATCGAAGCTGCCCGGGCGTATGGCTTGTCGTCTTTCAAAGTCTACAAACGGGTGATATTGCCCTCCGCCCTGAGGCGAGCGCTGCCTGCGTACAGCAATGAAGTCATTCTAATGCTTCATTCCACCACCCTGGCGTTTACCGCCACCGTCCCTGACCTGTTGAAGGTGGCCCGCGATGTCAACGCCGAGACCTATGCGACCTTCGAGTCATTTGGTGTCGCCGCCATGTTTTACGCGGTGATGGTTTTTGCGCTGGTTTGGTTGTTCCGCAAAGGCGAGTTGCGCTGGCTGGCTTTTCTGAAGCCGCAAACACATTGATGGAGTGCCGATATGTACAAGTTGAGCGTAGAAAACCTCCACAAAAAATATGGTTCCCATGAAGTGTTGAAAGGCGTTTCCCTTGAGGCAAAAGCCGGCGATGTGATCAGTATCATTGGCTCAAGCGGATCGGGTAAAAGCACGTTCTTGCGCTGCATAAACTTTCTGGAGCAACCCTGTTCCGGGAAAATCGTCGTGAACGGCGAGGAAATCAAGACTCGGCTGGACATGTCCGGCTCAATGATCGTTGCCGATCCGAAACAGCTTCAGAAGGTGAGGACGAAGTTGTCGATGGTGTTTCAGCACTTCAACCTTTGGCAGCATATGACGGTGTTGGAAAACGTCATTGAGGCACCCATTCAGGCATTGGGCCTGAGCCGGAAGGAGGCTGAGGAAAGGGCTCGCAAGTATTTGGCCAAGGTGGGTCTCGTCCCTGGTGTCGAGAAAAAATACCCGTCTCATATGTCGGGTGGCCAGCAGCAACGGGTTGCCATCGCCCGAGCGCTGGCGATGGAGCCTGAGGTCATGCTCTTCGACGAACCGACTTCCGCCCTGGATCCCGAACTGGTGGGAGAGGTGTTGAAGGTCATGCAGGCATTGGCCGAGGAAGGACGAACCATGGTCGTGGTGACCCACGAAATGGGCTTTGCCCGGCACGTGTCCAATCACGTCATGTTCTTGCATCAAGGCCTGGTAGAGGAGGAGGGGCATCCTGCGCAGGTGCTGGCAAATCCTCAGAGTGAGCGCCTGGGGCAATTCCTGTCCGGTCGCCTCAAGTAAGCAGGTCTGCGTGCAGTGGGTTTCCGTTGCGCCAGCAAAGGCTCACTGCATGGCTTGATCCGTTCGAGCGCTGGGATGAATTCCAATGGTCAGACGAGCAGGTCAACGGTGCGAAATACCCGTTGATAGTTCGAATGCAGGTCATGCGCTTCCTCTTTGATCACGCTTATCATGCATTCCAGGAATCGCTGGGCCGCAGGCCGCATCGGCTGACCGCTGCGAGTGATCGCTCCGACCAATGCAGGGCTGACCGGCTCGCGTACCGGCAGTGTGCATAAGCCTTCACGCTTCGCGCATACCTCCACCAGTGGCCAGGGAAAGATGCTGAGCATGTCTGTCTCGCGCAGCATGCTCAGGGTAATGGCGATCGAGTGGGCGAGATGCACCTTGGCATGGGTGGCAAAATCGCCTTCCGGCGGGGCCGTTAAAATCCAGTCGGCTGAATACAGCGCATATAACGACTTGACCTCGGCCAGCGGATGACCTTGTCGGGCTACCACCGCACAGTCGGAGGTAAAAATGGGCGAGTAGGTGAGTTCCACGTTGGAGAGTTGTGAATCCAACCGGCCAATGAACAAATCGATCGATCCATCTCTGAGCCCCTGGTAAGCAATGGAGGGCAACCCTTCGTACAGGTCAAGGCGTACGGAGGGGTAACGCCTGGAAAACAGCTGGATGGCCTTGGGCATCAGCGTCATTGCCAACCATGGGGTGACCGCCACCGCTAGACGCCCGCTCAGTTCCCCCTGCATATCCGACACCACCTGTTGCGCGGTGGCCATCTGCGCCACCAGCAGCCGCGCCTGGATCAACAGGTTTCTACCATCGTCGGTAAAGGTTATTCCGGAGGCATTGCGATTGATAATTTGCAGGGAGGTCTCTGCTTCGAGCCGCTGGATGGATTTCGTCACCGCGGCGGGCGAAGTCTTCAGGGTGCGTGAAGCACCGCGAATGCTGCCTGCATCTGCTACCGCGACGAGCGTGTGGAGTTGGTCAAATTTCATACCCATCCTCGTGTTAACCCCAGGTTGCCGCGTTAAGTATGCCCGGACTATGAGTTAAACAGGCGGTGAATATACTGGGATCGCAGTCATATCAAGTACGCCGCCTTGAGGATTCGATTAATGTCTTGCGTCATTCCCGAGCTGCTTGAAATACAAGACGAAATAAAGCAGATACGACACCTCATCCATTCTCAGCCAGAACTGGGATATGAAGAGTTCCTGACCAGCGAACTGGTCGCCGATCGCCTGACCTCCTGGGGTTATGAGGTCACCCGTGAAATCGCGTTCACTGGCGTCGTTGCGGTCCTGCGCCGGGGTGAGGGTTCACGCAAGATCGGGCTTCGGGCTGACATGGATGCGCTGCCGATCCATGAGAACACCACCGTCCCATATCGCAGTAAAACCGATGGAAAAATGCATGCTTGTGGCCACGATGGGCACACGGCGATGTTATTGGGTGCGGCCTATGCGTTGGCAAAGCGAAGTCACTTCGATGGCACGCTGACGCTCATCTTCCAGCCGGCTGAAGAGGGCCTGGCCGGCGCACGCAAGATGATTCAGGAAGGCGTGCTCGACAGGTTTCCTTGTGACGCGCTGTTTGCCATGCACAACATGCCCGGGTACAAGACCGGCACCTTTGGTTTTCGCCCGGGCGCATTCATGGCGTCGGCGGATCAGGTCGATGTGACCATCCGCGGCAAGGGCGGACATGGTGCAATGCCTCACCTGGCAATCGATCCGATTGTCGTCTGCGCAAGCATCATCATGGCCTTGCAAACATTAGTCTCGAGGACCGTTTCTCCGCAGGAAATGAGTGTCATCACCGTAGGATCGATCAATGCGGGCAAGGCTTCCAATGTCATTCCCGACAGTGCGCACATGCTCATCTCGGTCCGCGCCCTCAATCAGCAGGTGCGCGATCAACTTGAGATCGATATCACCCGCGTGATCAACGCCCAGGCGGCCAGTTACGGTGCCACGGCAGACATCAAGTACAGCGCGGATTATCCCCTGTTGGTGAACGATCCTGCCGCCACGGAGTTCGCCGCAGGCGTGGCTCGCGGCTGGCTGGGTGAAGACCAGGTGCTCGAAAATATTCCGGCCTTCAACGGCAGCGAAGACTTTGCCTATTTTCTCCAGGAACGGCCGGGATGCTACATGATCCTGGGCAATGGAGATGGCGAAGGCGGCTGCATGATTCACGATCCGCGATACGACTTCAACGACGAGATACTTATGCGCGGTGCCGAGTATTGGGTGCGACTGGTAGAGTCTTTTTTGAATAAATAATAAAAAATCCACCACCGTAGAGCGAGGCTTCCCCATGAACAAGAAAGCTGCATTAGCACTCACCTTGGCATCACTTTTCGTGTCCTTGGGCGCTGAAGCCGAGCCTACACTGAAATTCGGCGTGGACCCCAGTTACCCTCCCTTCGAAAAGAAGATGCCCGATGGATCCCTGAGCGGCTTCGACATCGAGTTGGGCGAGGCGATTTGCGCCAACCTGCAAGTCAAATGCGTATGGGTCGAGCAGAATTTCGACTCGATGATCCCTGCATTGAAAGCCAAAAAGTTCGATGCAATCCTTTCGGCGTTCAGTGCCACCCCGGTGCGCCGCAAGCAAGTGGACTTCACTGACAAAATCTACGTTGCCCCTTCTGCGTTGATTGCAAAAACCGATTCCGGAATCCTGCCGGGTGATGACTCCCTGAAGGGCAAGTCGGTTGGTGTGATTCAAGGCTCATTGCAGGAAGCCTATGCAAAAAGCGAATGGAGCCCGAAAGGCGCGCGTATTCAGTCGTACCAGACTCAGGATCAGATCTTCCAGGACTTGATTACCGGACGCCTGCAGGCTTCGTTTCAAGCCGCCGTCCAGGGCGACATCGGGTTGTTGCAGACACCTCGGGGCGCTGGCTACGCCTTTGCCGGCCCACCCATCACCGACAAGAGCATTATCGGCGATGGCGTGGCGATCGGGGTGAGGAAAGGGGAGGACGACCTGGTGCAGAAAATCAACGCCTCCATCGTCGCCATCCGCGAGTCTGGCGAGTACAACCAGATCGCGAAGAAGTACTTCAGTTTTGACATCTACGGCGACTGAGGCCGTCGCGGCGACAAGGGCAACCAGTCTGGCGAGTACGCTGCCGGGCTGGTTCACAGCGCTTGCGCGTTTCCCCGCATGCTCTGATATCCCCCTTCCTTAAAAAATATTGACTTCAAAGTCAGTATCTTGAAAGATGCCCGCCGACCAGTGGGTTCCTGTCTCTCGCTACGCCTATCGCTATATACAAAAATATACAGCGATAGGTCCGCCCGCCAGAGCACAGGCCAACCCGGTCCATGGACATCAAAAAAAACAAGAGCCGCAACGGAGTCAACACAATGAAGCTGCAACCCCTGGCCCTGGCCATCACCCTCGGTGGTCTGACCCACCAGGCCATCGCCGCCGGTTTTATCGAAGACAGCAAGGCCACGCTGAACCTGCGCAATTTCTATTTCAATTCCGATAACCGCGAGAGCGCCGACCGGGTGGGCAGCGCGGCCTACGGCAGTCAGGCCAAGGAGTGGGGGCAGGGGCTGCAGTTGAACGTCGTCTCCGGTTACACCCAGGGCACGGTCGGTTTTGGCCTGGACGCCATTGGCCTGCTGGGCCTGAAACTGGACAGCGGCGGCCGGGTCGGCAAGGCCGGTATCGACCGTACGCCGGGGGCGCTGTTCCCGGTGGACAGCGATGGCCATGCGGTCGATGAGTATTCCAAGGGCGGCGTGACCGGCAAGGTTCGCGTGTCGAAAACCGAAGCCCGCGTGGGTACCTTGCAACCGAAGTTGCCAGTGATCAACTTCAACGACGGCCGCCTGCTCCCGCAAACCTTCGAAGGCGCACAGATCACTTCGAACGAGATCGATGGCCTGACCCTCACCGCCGGTCAACTGGACAGCACCAAGACCCGCAGTTCCACCGACGATATCGACCTGCGCATCGGCGGCGCGACCCGTCCTGCCGGTTCTGCGGCGAGCACGGCGCTGGCCGATTCCGACCAGTTTGTCTTCGCCGGCGGCGACTACAAAGTCACCAAGGACCTCACCGCCCAGTACTACTACGCCAGCCTCGAAGACTTCTACAAACAGAACTTCCTCGGCCTGATTCATACCCTGGCCATCGGTCCCGGCACCCTGAAAACCGACCTGCGTTACTTCAACAGCAGCGCCGATGGCAAGAACGGCAACGCCGCCGGGCGCGCACAGGGTTATAAGAGCAGTGGCTTCTGGCGTGCGGGGGACAGTGATGCCGGCGAGGTCGACAACAACACCTGGAGCGCGATGTTTACCTACAGCCTGAGCGGCCATGCCTTCAGTGCCGGCTACCAGCAGGTCTCCGGCGACAGCGCCTTCCCGTTCGTCAACCAGGGCGACGGCGCCACCGCGTACCTGATCACCGACCGGCAGATCGGCAAGTTCCTCAGCGCCGGCGAGCGCACCTGGCTGGCCGAATATGGCTATGACTTCGTCGCGCTGGGGGTGCCGGGGCTGAAAACCGTGGTGACCTATCTGAGCGGCGACAATATCGACTCCGCTGCCGGCGATCGCAGGGAGTGGGAGCGCGACCTGCGCATCGATTACGCGGTACAGAGCGGCCCGCTCAAGGGCGTCGGCCTGTCCTGGCGCAACGCCAGCCTGCGCGGCAATGCCAGCAGCGATCTGGATGAGAACCGCCTGATCCTCAGCTACAGTTTGCCGTTGTTCTGAGCACAGTTGCCGGGTCGTTGCGCCGATGCCCGGTCTTTGGGAGGACTGCCATGCATGCAACCGTTGAGCGCGTATTGGACGGTGAACACTGGCCAGTGGAATTCAAGGCAGCGCTGCACGAATTGTTCGAGCAAATGGCCGGCGCTGGCCAGGAAATCAACCTGCACAACCTCGGCCAGTGCCTTGGCGACTTCGTACCGCGTTATACTCTGGACCGCGCCGAGGAGTGGCAGGAATGGGCGACCCGACGCTGGGTCGCCCACACCAAGCCGGCCCTGATCGACAAGCTGGCGGATGTCTTCATCGGCCCGCGGTAGTGCTTGACCCTGAACTGCCCCCTGTGGGAGCTGGCTTGCCAGCGATGGGGCCATTAGAGCCGAAATCCTCGTTGACTGACCCACCGACATCGCCGGCAAGCCAGCTCCTACAGTTGACTCGGTTGTTTGCAAGTCATGCGAACACCCGTTAACCCTGTGGCAGCTGGCTTGCCGGCGATGGGGCCATCAGAGCCGAAATCCCCGTTGACTCACCCACCGCCATCGCCGGCAAGCCAGCTCCTACAGTTGACGCGGTTGTGTGCAAGTCATGCGAACACCCGTTAACCCTGTGGGAGCTGGCTTGCCAGCGATGGGGCCATCAGAGCCGAAATCCCCGTTGACTGACCCACCGCCATCGCCGGCAAGCTGTTGTGGTCCAGTTTTTTTGGACCATTCTGTAGGAGTTTTTAGGCCGCCTGCTGCTCGAAGAGCGCTGGCGGCAGGTTATTCGAGGCTGAGTGGCAACGGCGATGGTTGTAGTGC
>Ga0160472_100096_pt1 | contig 141667 bp, 108 predicted proteins | sample HID1973M_E11MG_FD_108267 | JGI IMG/M metagenome (GOLD analysis project Ga0160472, IMG submission 108267) | Enriched mosquito-associated microbial communities from UW Madison campus, WI, USA - HID1973M_E11 MG | ecosystem: Host-associated > Arthropoda: Insects > Digestive system > Unclassified ... | reverse complement strand
GGCCCACCACGGCAGCGAGCGGCTGGCCAGGAAGTAGTCGGTGGCCGACTTCCGGTGACCGCCCTTCTCCCGCGACACCCATTGCGCCAGGGCGAAGATGCCCGCCAGGTAGACCAGTACGATGACGACGTCGAGCGTGGAAAGACTCACGTGTGGATCTCCGCAGGATGATGCGTGGTATCGATGGCGGTGCGTGCGTGACGCAGCGCCGGATTCATGGATGTCCGGTGGATGCGCCCCGGGCATGCCCGGGGCGCGGGCACTGTCCGGCGGAAGACAACGGGTACGGCGGACACGCGGCCGGTGCTCCGCCCACCCACCGCGTTCAGACCCAGCCGCCGTCGACGACGAAGTCCTGTCCCGTGCACATGCGGCTGTCGTCGGCCGCCAGGAACAGCGCCATCCTCGCCAGGTCCCCGGTCTGCAGGTATCCCGGCAGGCATTGCGCATGCCGGATCTGCGCTTCGCCTTCGGCATCGAGCCACAGGCGGCGCTGCTTCTCCGTGATCACCCAGCCCGGCACCAGCGCGTTGATGCGGATCCCGTCGCGGCCCAGCTCGCGCGCCAGCCCGTTGACCAGCCCGTGCACGGCCGACTTGGCCATCGCATACATCGGGTAGCCGGCATTCTTGATCATCCAGCCGGTGGAACCCAGGCAGACCACCGACCCGCCGCCCAAGGCGCGCATGTCCTCCGCCACCGCCTGGGTGGCGAAGTACTGGTGGCGCAGGTTCACCGCGATGTTGCGCTCGAATTCCTGCGCCGTCGTATCGCCGAAGGCGTGCCGCACGTCGTTGGCCGCGTTGTTGACCAGGACGCCGATGCGGCCGATGCGCGCCCGCGCCAGCGCGATCGCGGCGTGCAGCGCATCCAGGTCGGTCACGTCGCAGCGCAGATAGACGGGCGCATGGTCCGCATCGCCAAGGTCGGCCACGAGCGCCTCCGCGCCGTCGTCGTCGATGTCCAGGAACGCGACGCGCGCGCCCTGCCGGGCGAAATGCCCGACGAAACCGGCGCCGATGCCGGTCGCACCGCCGGTGACCAGCACCGCGCGTCCGGCGAGGCTCGGGTACCGCGCCATGTGATCGCTTCCCGGGGCGCTGTCGTGCATCGCGCTCACCATTCGGCCACGCTGCCGTCGGCGTGCCGCCACACCGGGTTGCGCCAGCGGTGGCCTTCGATGGCGCGCTCATCGACATAGGCCTGGTTGATCTCGATGCCCAGGCCCGGACCGTCGGGCATGGCGACGTAACCATCCTGATAGGCGAACGGCGCGCGGTCGACCAGATAGTCCAGCAGGTCGTTGGACGCGTTGTAGTGGATGCCCAGGCTCTGCTCCTGGATGAAGGCGTTGTAGCAGACCGCATCCAGCTGCAGGTTGGCCGCCAGCGCGATCGGCCCCAGCGGGCAATGCAGCGCCACGGCGACGTCGTACGCCTCGGCCATGGCGGCGATCTTCCGCGTCTCGGTGATGCCGCCGGCGTGCGACGGGTCCGGCTGGATGATGTCCACGCCGCCGGTCTGCAGCAGGCGCTTGAAGTCGAAGCGCGAGTACATCCGCTCGCCCAGCGCGATGGGCGCCGGCGACAGCGCGGCCAGTTCCGGGACCGCCTCCAGGTGCTCGGACAGCACCGGTTCCTCGATGAACATCAGGCCGAAGGGCGCCAGCTCGCGCATCAGCACGCGCGCCATCGGCTTGTGCACGCGGCCGTGGAAATCCACCGCCAGGCCCACTTCGTTGCCTACCGCGTCGCGCACGGCCTGGACGTTCTCCAGCACGCGGGTGACCTTGTCGTGCGAATCGACGATCTGGACTTCCTCGGTGGCGTTCATCTTGACCGCGGTGAAGCCGCGCGCCACCGCTTCCCTGGCCGCGCGCGCGGTGTCGGCGGGCCGGTCGCCGCCGATCCACGAATACACCCGGATGCGTTCGCGGACCTTGCCGCCCAGCAGCGCGTGCACGGGGCTGCCCAGCGCCTTGCCATGGATGTCCCAGAGCGCCTGGTCGATGCCGGCGATGGCGCTCATCAGCACCGGGCCGCCGCGATAGAAGCCGCCGCGGTACATCACGTTCCAGTGGTCCTCGATGCGGCGCGGATCCTTGCCGACCAGGTAATCGGACAGCTCGTCGACGGCCGCGGCGACGGTATGCGCCCGGCCCTCGACGATCGGCTCGCCCCAGCCGCTGATGCCCGCGTCGGTGTCGATGCGGACGAACAGCCAGCGCGGCGGCACCAGGAAGGTCGTGATGGCGGTGATTCTCATGAAAGTGGGGTCCTCAGCTCGTCGTGTTCCATGCGTCGACGAAGGCACGCGCGCGGCGCGCCACTTCGACGGTATCCATGCCCGGGGCGTACAACGCCGATCCGATGCCGAAGCCGGCGGCACCGGCCTTGCGGAACGCGGCCATGTTGGCCGGCGTGATGCCACCGACCGGAAGCAACGGCGTCCCGGCGGGCAGCACGCTCAGCCAGGCGCGCAGCACGTGCGGTTGCAGATGGTCGGCCGGGAACAGCTTCAGTACCTCGGCGCCGGCGCCCAGCGCGGTGAACGCCTCGGTCGGCGTCGCCACGCCCGGCATGCAGCGCGCGCCGGCGTCGCGCGCGGCGGCGATCAGTCGCGGATCGGTGTGCGGCATCACGATCAGGCGGCCGCCGGCGCGTGCCACCGCGTCCACCTGCGCCACCGTGAGCACCGTCCCGGCGCCCACCAGGCAGCGGTCGCCGAAGGCCCGTGCCAGCTCCTCGATGCTCTCCAGGGGACGCGGCGAGTTGAGCGGCACCTCCAGCATGCGGAAGCCCGCATCGACCAGCGCCGCGCCGATCGCCGGCGCCTCTTCCGGAGTGAGGCCGCGCAGGATGGCAACCAGGGGGGGCGGTTGCAGCCAGGCGGCGCTCATGCGCGTTTCCTCAGCCGGAGGACCGGCGGGCGCGCCCTCGTCCTTTGATGTTCGCGCGCGAATCCACGATCATCCCGTACATCGCCTCTCGCGCCGATTCCGGACGCTTGAGGCGGATGGCGTCGTACACCGCGAAGTGGCGCGGCAGCGAGTACTTGAAGTTCACCGCCGTCTTCGCCGAAAGCAGCAGGTAGGCACCCAGCGCCGTGTCGATCACCGAGAACAGCGGGCTCATCAGCTCGTTGTTGGCGGCATCCAGCACGCGCTCGTGGAAATCCAGGTCGGCCTTCGCCCAGGCGTTCTGGTCGACGGCCGCGGCCATGCCTTCGTAGGCGGACTTGATCCTCGCCAGCTGCTCCGGGGTGCGCCGCCGCGCCGCCGCCGCCGCCGCCGCCGGTTCGATGATCTCGCGCATCTCCACCAGCTTCTCGACGAAGTCCTCGGTCGGCATGGAGGCGCAGCGCCAGGCCAGGACGTCGGCATCCAGCTGGTTCCAGTAGCGCGGTTCGCGGACCCGGGTGCCGGTCTTCTGGCGCGTTTCGATCAGGCCCTTCGACCCCAGCACCTTGAGCGCCTCGCGCAGCGCGGTACGGCTCACCGCCATGCGTTGCGCCAGCGTTTCCTCGCGGGGCAGCAGTTCGCCCGGCCGGATCTCGCCGCTGACGATGAGCCGGCCGATTTCCTGGATCACCTGGTTGTGCAGGTTGCGTACCGCGATCTGTCTCACTGGATCCCCTTTGGCACGGCGCGCCGCCATCGAAGGCGACTGCACCTATTATGCGACAATAGGGATATAACACGATTCCCGGCGCACGGCCGCGGACATGATGCGTCATGGCGCCACCGCCGCGATCTCGAGGTAGTCGTAGTCCAGGGGACGTTTTCCGTTGGCCAGGACAATGCGGTTCACGCCCTCCTGGAGAACAGCGTCGAACTCGGCGACCCGCCAGCCGGCAGCCGCCTTCGCGGTTGCGGCGTGCTGCCCGGCCAGGGACCGACCGTTGATCCGCACTTCGGGGACGGCGGGAAATCCGATGTCGGCATAACGCACGCGCAGCCGGCGCGGACCGGCCTTGCCGGCGCGGACCTCGAAGGCCAGGTCGGCGTCGGCGCCCGCCGACAGGCGCAGCTTGCGGCCGGCCGAGGCGGTGTCGTCGTCGATCTGCGCGCCCCGGCGGCGCACGGCGTCCTCGGCCTCGTAGCGGTCGAGCGCCAGTCGCGCGCTGGCCTGGAGGATCTCGTTGGATTCGGCCCGGGACGGCGACGAGGCCACCGACGAGGACGTCACGTGCAGCAGCCTGCCGTCGCCCCGCACCACCATCGCCTGCGTCCAGCCGGCATGGATGTTGCCGGTCAGCTTCTGCACCGGGGCGACGGTTTCCCACCAGGGACCGCGGCCGCCGTTGTCGTTGCGGTAGAACGTGCGGCCGCCTGCATCGCCACCGCCGGCGGCACGTTGCGCGGCGACCAGCAGCACGCCCTGTTCGGTTTCCCCCGGCAACCAGCGTACGGTCGGGCAGGCGGCGGGCCACGCGCCCGATGCGGTCTGGAGAGGCACGCCGCGTTCGCCGGGCGCGCCCCAGTCCAGTCCGTCCCGGCTGAATTTCATGTGCACCTGGCCGTTGCGTTCGCCGTCGATGTTTTCGTAGGCCATCACGTAGCCGTGGCCCGGAACCCGTTCGACGGTGGCCATGCCCGGTCGCTCGACGCCACCGGGGAAGGCGACGTCCACGGTCTCGCTGCCCCAGCTGCGCCCGCCATCCAGCGACACCTTGTGCGCCAGCAGCTGGTTGAATCCGTCCTGCTTGTGCTGCTCGCTCGAATAGAACGCGACCATGCGGCCGTCGTCGAGCACCACGATATACGGCTCCCACACGCCCTGGTTGAGCCGGTCGGAGGGCTGCCCGCCGCCCTGGATGATGCTGCCGCGATATTCCCAGTTGCGCCCGCCATCACCGCTGGCGTACAGCTGCAGGTCCTGCCGCACCACCTGGCCCTGGTCGTCACGGCCGGTGGAATTGGCCGCCAGCAGCAGGGTGCCCGCCGCCAGTCCGCCGCTGTCGCGCGCCAGTTCGCTCAGGTGCGGCTGCCAGCGCAACATCCAGCGGCGCGGATCGGCGTGCGGCTGGTCGACGACTTCCCCGACCTTGCGCCAGCTGTCGCCCTCGTCGCCGCTTTCGTAGAGCGGGATGCCGCCGGCCTCGCTCGGTTCGAACACCAGCAGCACGCGCCCGTCGCCGCGCCCGCCCGGCTGGTGCGACAGGCGTACCGCCGAGGCATAACCGATCCCCGGAGCGATCCGCTGGCCGCCCGCCGCATCCGTGGCCGGCGCGGCCAGCGCCACCGCGCCGGCGCACAGGAGCGCCGGCGCGAGCGACCAGGCAATGGCGGGGAAACGCGCCATCACAGCTTGAAGCGGATGCCCAGGCCGAAGGTCTGGTCCTGGAAGCGGATGTCGCGCGGACGGGTACTGCCGTCGCCCCAGAACTGGTGCAGGTTCTCGCCGAGCAGGTTGGTCGCCGAGAGCACCACGGTGGCCTGCGGGGTCATGTCGTAGCTGATCGAGAAATCGAGCGAGCTCGCCGGCTCCACCTGGTCCTCGTTGCCGGCCACGGTGTCCTGGGTGAAGAAATCGATGTAGCGGCTGCGGTAGCCGTAGGCCAGGCGCGCCGACATGCCGAAGTTCTCGTAGAACAGCACCGCGTTGTAGTTGTTCTTGGACACGTTCTGCAGCGGACGGTCTATCTCCGGCCCGCCGATGTACTGCGGCGAACGCGTCTCGCCGTCGATGTAGGTGTAGTTGAGCTGCGCGCCCAGGCCGCTCCAGGCGCCCGGCAGGAAGTCGAACGTCTGCTGGTAGGCCAGCTCCACGCCCTGCAGGTAGCCGCTGCCTGCGCTCTGCGGCGAGGACAGTTCGTAATCCTCGCCGCCGATGGTGGTCTCGGTCACGTAGGTCTGGATGTAGCCGTCGATGTCGCGGTAGAACACGCCGGCGCTGGCGTAACCCACCGGCGAGAAGAACCACTCCAGCGACGCGTCGTAGTTCAGCGACTCGATCGGGCTCAGGTCCGGATTGCCGCTGGAGGCGATGCCTGCGCGGTTGATCGTGCCCGGGTTCAGCGACATGGAGGGATTGAGCGCGCCGAAATCCGGATAGCTCAGGGTCTTGGCCGCCACCAGGCGCAGCTGCCATTCGTCGTTGAAGTGCAGGATCGCGCTGGCATTGGGCAGGGTGTTGGTATCGTCGGTCTGGCGCGACAGCGGGCTGTAGAGGCCGGTGCTGGCGTCGAACGCGAACGCATCGAGGTCGCGCTTCACCTTCTCGACCCTTACGCCGACCAGGCCGTCGATCGGCAGGCCGAACAGCTCGGTGTCGTACTTGGCCTGCAGGTAGCCGGCGGTCTTGCGCTCCTGGATGTCGAAGTAGCGCCCCGGGTTCTCCGCGGCCAGCCCGGTCGGCAGCCCGTACAGCGTGCGCAGGTAGTCGGCGCTGTCGATCAGGTAGTCGTAGCAGGGCGTGAGCCAGTCCTGGTGCAGGGCGCTGTTGCCGCTCATGCGGCAGAAGAAGTCAGAGGCCGGGAAGCGCGCGATGACCTGGTTGTCCGGGTTCGGGTTGGCGGTGATGTTGCCGGTGCCGGCACCGCCCGGCGGTGGTGTGGAGATCTCCACGCTGCCCTTGGCGGTGGAGTTGCGATCGCCGTAGCGCAGCCCGAACTGCAGCGATTCCAGCGGACCGTCGTTGAACACGAAGCGGCCGTCGCCGCGCCAGGAATTCTCCTCGCCGTACGAGTAGCCCCAGGTCTGGAACAGGCCGTTGAGGTAGAACCGCGACGGATCCAGCGCCGGGTCGCCGTCCAGGTACCAGTTCTGGTGCCGCCCGCCCGTGCCGCCCCAGACGGTGGTGATCGGGCCGCTGAGGAAGGTGTCGATGATGAAGTTCTCGTCGCGGTAGTAACCGGACGTGCGCGTCAGCTCGGTGGACAGGTGCAGCTGCTCGCCGTCCCACTTCACGCCCAGGGCGTTCTGGATGTCCTGGCCGCGCTGCTTGTGCGCCTGGGTGCTGGTGGCCGCATAGGTGTCGCCGGTCCAGGTGGCGCCGTTGGCGTCGCAGATGGTCTGGCCGGCCAGGTCGCCGGCGAGCTGGTTCGGATAGCAGTGGCTGCCGACGCGCAGGTCGGTGGGGGTCACCGCGCCGACCGGGAAGGTGAAGTAGAAGGCGTTGGCGTAGCTGTCGCGCACCCAGTCGTACAGGCCTTCCAGGTAGACCTCAGTATCCTCGCGCGGCTTCCACTGCAGCGAGTAGTTGAAGTTGCTGCGCTCGCGATGGCCGTCGTTGTACGAGGTGCCCCATCCGTTCGGCGCAGCGATCAGGTCGCCGTCGTCGGTGCGCATCGGCTCCCCGCTGCCGTCGGTCAGCACCTTCGGGAAGTCGCCCCAGACGGCGTCGTAGGCGTAGTTCTTGCCGATGAAGCCGAAATTGACCAGCGCGCCGAACTCGCCGGCGCCGGTGTCCCACCGGTCGCTGAGCAGCAGGCTGGCGTTGGGATCGACCTGGCCGCCGTACTTGCTGTGGATGCCGGTATAGGTGCCGGCGATCTCGCGGCCGTCGAAATCGAACGGACGGCGCAGCTGTATGTCGACCAGTCCGGCGATGCCGCCGAGCGGGAGCGAGGCGTCGCTGGTCTTGTACACGCTGAGCGTCTTGACCGCGGTCGCCGGCAGGTTCTGGAAGGCGAAGCCGCGGCCCGAACTGGAGAAGATCTCGCGGCCGTTGAGGGTGCTGATGACGTTCGGCAGGCCGCGGATCACCACGCCGGTGGTCTCGCCCTGGTTGCCCTGCGCGATCTGCACGCCGGTCACGCGCTGCAGCGCGTCGGCCACGCTGTTGTCGGGCAGCTTGCCGATGTCCTCGGCCACGATCGAATCCACGATCATGTCCGAGTCCTGCTTGATGGTCTGTGCGGTCTGCAGGCTCTGCCGCAGCGCGGTGACGGTGACGGTGTCGAGCTCGGTGACGTCCGCCGGCGTGGCGGGGGCGGCGGATTGCCCCTGCTGCGCGGCCGCATCGGGACTGGCGTCCTGCGCGCCCGCCAGGGCCGGCAGCGCCAGGGCGGAGAGGATCGAAAGCGACAGCAGGGAGCGTGGGAAGCGACGGTTCATGGCTTCGTCTCCTGACGAATGACGAATGAGGCGGGTGATGGATGGGCCCGGCCGCGTGGCGGCCGGTGCGCCCCCGGATCAGAGGGCGGGAACTTCGGTCCTGGGCGCCTTGGCGAGGGCGCGGATGATCTCGATCTCGCGGGGGCGATAGGGCGTGCCGTCGCCGTGCAGCAGATCGTGGAACCAGAGCGTCGGCGGGCTCTGCGTGTACGGGCGCTCCCAGGAATCCCACGGGAACCGGGTCTGGGTCCTGCCGTCCACGAAGCCCCAGTTGTACATGCCGACGTTGAGGCGCTTGGCCAGCGGCAGGATGCCGTCGATGGTGGAACCGGCGCCGCGCGCCAGATACTCGGTGCACAGCAGCGGGCGGCCGTAGACCTGCAGTTCGCGGACGCGCTTCTCGAATTCCTCGGGCCACGAATAGGTGTGGAACGAGATGACGTCGGACTGCTCGATCTGGACCTTCTCGATCGCGTTCAGGCCTTCGATCCGGTCCCAGTTCTCGTTGTGCCACACCCCGCTGGTCAGCGGCTGGGTCGGACGCTGCGAACGCGCCCAGGCGAACACTTTCGGCAGCAGTTCGGCCACGCGGTCGAACTTGTGCTTGGATTCGCGCGGCTGGTAGAAGCCGCTGCCGCCGCCCTCGTTGTCAGGCTCGTTCCACACGTCCCAGGCCAGAACGCGCGGGTCCTTGCCGAAGCTGGAGACGATGTCCTTCACGTAGCGCTCCAGGCGCGCATGCTGGGACGGATCGTCCAGCGCGGCCGTGCCCGGTCCCTGCACCCAGCCGGAGTTGTGCACGCCCGGGATCGGCGGACGCTGCGGCCCGAGCCTGGGATCCGGATCCCAGCACGAGTCGAACAGCACCAGCATCGGCTTGATCCCGTGTTTGGCCGAGATCTGCAGGAAGGTCTCCAGGCGCCGCTTGAAACCGGCCGGGTCCTGCTGCCAGGCCAGGTCGTGCAGGAACACGCGCATGGTGTTCATGCCCATGTCCTGCGCCCAGCCCAGTTCCAGGTCGATGCGCTTGGGGTCGAAGGTCTCGGCCTGCCACATCTCCAGCTGGTTGATGGAATTGGCCGGGATGTAGTTGCTGCCGACCAGCCAGGGCTGCTGTTCGAACCAGGCGTTGGCCTGGGCCTGCGACCAGCGGTCGCCGCCGGCCGCCTGCGCCACCAGCGGCGCGCCGGCGAGGAGCAGCATCGCCAGCAGTGGGGTGAGCCATTTGTGCATTGCTTGCATCTCCTATCAGGAATGGAGTGGGCATGCCTTCGGCGTCGCACGGACCGTGGCCCGTGCGCCGCTGCGCCATGCCCTGGCGCCGTATTGCCGCGCGATCAGCGGGTCTTGCCGGCGTCCGTGTCGGTCGTGAAGCGGTACACCATCCGGTTCACGTATTGCTGGCCGGGTGCCAGCCGCGCCGAGCCGAAGGACGGCTGGTTCGGCGTGTCGGGGAACAGCTGGGGTTCGAGCACGAAGGCATCGCCCTGCCGGTAGACGTGGCCGCCCTTGCCGACCGTCGTGCCGTCGAGGAAGTTGCCGGAGTAGAACTGCAGGCCCGGCTGCGCCGAAGAGAGCGCCATCACCCGGCCGGACTTCGGATCGTGCACGCGCGCCACTTCGCGCGGCTGGCTGGCCGGCGCGCGGCTGACGACCCAGTTGTGGTCGTATCCGCGCCCGCGCAGCAGCTGCGGTTCGGAACCGTCGCGCAGGTCGCGGCCGATGGCCTTGGGCGTGCGGAAGTCGAACACCGTGCCCGCCACCGGCACGAATTCGCCGGTGGGGATGAGGGTGTCGTCGACCGGCGTGTATTCGCCGGCGGCGATCGTCAGCTCGTGCGCCATCGCCGAACCCGAACCTTCGCCGGACAGGTTCCAGTACGCGTGGTTGCTGAGGTTGACGATCGTGGGCGCGTCGGAAGTGGCGCGGTACTCGATGGACAGCCGGCCGTCGCCCTCCAGCGCATAGGTCGCGGTCACGGTCAGCGTCCCCGGATAGCCCTGGTCGCCGGCCGGGCTGACATGGCGCAGGGTGACGCGGTCCGGCCCGGCCTCGACCACGTCCCATACCACCTTGTCGAAACCGGTCGTCCCGCCGTGCAGGCTGTTGGGACCGTCGTTGGCCGGCGCGTGGTACTCGCGGCCATCGAGCGTGTAGGTGCCGCGCGCGATGCGGTTGGCGAAGCGGCCCACCGTCGTGCCGAAGTACTGCGGCTTGGCGAGGGTCGCGGCCAGGGTGGCGTCGGCGAGGACCACGTCGGCGTACTTGCCGTCGCGGTCGGGCACCTCCAGCGAATGCAGGGCCGCGCCCAGCGTCAGTACCTGGGCCTTCATGCCGGAACCGTCGCGCAGGGTCAGCAGTTCGACCTTCGCTCCATCCGGCAGGGTGCCGACGGCAGCCCGTTCCTGGGCGCCCACCGCCCCGACGACCGCAAGCGTCGCCGCAGCCGTGCACCAAACAGCCAACCCCTTGCCAGACTTCATCACCCGTAGCCCTCCAGCGGCGTCGGCGTACAAAACCATATAATCAGACAATACGCACGTTGCGCCGCAACATCCACCGGCTTCAGGCGCGCGCGGCCAGGTCCGGCAACGATTCCGGTGCCGCGCCACGGCGCAGCGCGTCGATCTCCAGGAAACCGCGTACGACCGCGTCGGCGGACGGCACCGACTGGCCCGCGACACCCAGCTCTTCGAGCGCTGCCTGGTACAACGCGCAGACCGGCGCGGAGCCGACGAGCGGTACCGACGCGCTGCGTGCTTCCGGATACAGGTCCAGCGCATCGGCGATCTCCGCGCCGATCAGCAACCCACGCAGGTAGGCGGCGGCATCGCTGCGCTCCAGGGCGCCGCGGATCACCCGCGCGCGCACGCCGAACAGCATCGCCCCCAGGCCCAGCGAACGGGATGCGGCAGCGCGGACGCCGTCGCGGAATGCGGGGCCATCGGCGCCCTGCCCCTCGACCACGGACGACAGCAACCCCGTCGCGGTCATGCGGTCGTAGATTTCGCCGGACATCGCGGTCATGAATTCCGAGATGCCGTCATCCCGCACGCGCACCCACTTGGTATGCGTCCCCGGGAGCGCGACCACCGGCGATCGCTCCAGCCGCCCGCCGGCGAGCAGGCCCACGAGCTCGGTCTCCTCGCCGCGCATGATGTCCGGCGCCGCGTCGCGTTCGCGCGTGCAGGCCAGCCCGGGCACGATGGCCAGGTCCAGCCCGCCGATCCTGGCGCGCACCAGCGCGTCGCACAACTGCCGCGCGCCCGCCGGGCAATTGGCATACCCGGCATCCGTCCAGCCGATGTTGGAGCCGATCATGCCGGCGGCGTAGACGCGCTCCACGCCCGGCCAGCGTTCGCGGACGCCGGCGGCCATGGCGGCCATGCCGTCGCGCTGGAGCGTGGCCACGCCCGCCGGTGTCCCGAACGAATCGCGCACGCGCCCGTCCAGCCCGATGAGATAGGCGCGGAAATTGGAACTGCCCCAGTTGATACCGACGATCGTATCCACGCATCCTCACGAACCAGCCGCATGGCCACCGCGGGACGGACGGATGCACGAAGGCAACGACCGCCGGGCGCCTGCCGGTTTCCTATTGTCGGATTATATGATTGACTGACGGCTACCGTGCAACGCGTGCCGGCGATGGCCGCCGCGGTGCCCCTGCATCCGGGTGAATCCGCGCGACTGCGGATGCGGGCGTCGTCCAGTGAGCGCAAGGAGACCGTCCCCCATGCCAAGCCGCCTGCCCTGCCTGATGGCGATCCTGCTGCTCGCGACGGCGACAGCGCATGCCGGGGAAAAGACGGAGTTCACCAATCCGCTCCTGCCCTCGGGACCGGATCCCTGGATCGTCCGCGACGGCGACACGTACTACTACATGGGCACGCACGGGGACAGGCTGGCGATACGCAAGACGACCGACCTGGCGCACCTGGCCCAGGCCCCCGAAACCACCGTATGGCGCCCGCCGGCCATCGGCCCGAACGCGATCTCCATCTGGGCGCCCGAGCTCCATCGCATCGACGGCCGCTGGTACATCTACTACACCGCCGCCGAAAGCGGCCACGACGACGACGACCATCGCGGCATATTCGTGCTCGAAAACGCGAGCGACGATCCGACCCGGGGAACCTGGACCGACCGGGGCCGCCTGGCGACCCGGCATCCCGGTATCGACGGGACCACGTTCGTCCACGATGGCCGGCGCTATTTCGTGTACTCGCCCTACGTCGGCCCGGACAGCGTCCTGGCCATCGCCGCGATGGCGAACCCGTGGACGCTGGCCGGCGACGAAACGGTCATCGCACGGCCCGACCAGGCCTGGGAGCGCCAGGGTGGCCGCCAGATCCTCGAAGGTCCCGAGTTCCTCGCCGGTCCGGACGGCGACCTGTTCCTGACCTATTCCGGAAGCGCATGCTGGTCGGACGACTACGCGATCGGCCTGCTCAGCGCCCCGGCCGGCAGCGATCCGCTCGACGCCGCATCCTGGACGAAATCCCCGCGCCCCATCCTGGCCAAGAATCCGCGGCAGGGCGTATACGCCCCGGGGCACAACGGTTTCTTCGATTCCCCGGACGGAAGCCAGACGTGGATCGTCTACCACGCCAATCCCGGGCCTGGCATGCAGTGCACCGCGAAGCGCTCCCCGCGCATCCAGCGGGTTTACTGGACCGCGGACGGCACTCCCCGGATCGGGGACGCCGCCGGCTCCGGCACCCCTCTCGAGGCGCCCGCCCGCGCACCGGCGACCGGACCGGGCGGCGGCCGCTAGCAGGTATCCGCCTCACCGTGCCGGACGCGATCCCGGCTCCGCGCCGTCACGGCATGCCGGGCGCCGACCGCGCGTCCTTGTAGATCACCCCGTCCTTCATGATGACCTTGAAGCTCTGCTCCGGGCGCGTGATCAGCGAGATGTCGGCGACCGGATCGCCGTCGACCAGCAGCAGGTCGGCCAGCGCGCCCTCCTGCACTACGCCGATCTTCCCGGGATAGGGGTTGCGCTTGCCGGTGAGCTCCAGCAGTTCGCCGTTGGTGCCGGTGGCCATGACCAGCGCCTCGGCCGGGGTGTACCACTGGGTCAGGCTGGCCAGGATCGCGCCCTGCCGCGCGGCCAGCGCGGCGGAGAACAGCACGTCGGTGCCCCATGCGGTCTTGAGGTGGTACTTCTTCGCCAGCTCGTAGGCGTGGTTGTTGCCGGCGAACACTTCGTCGAACTTGGCCCGCTCCACCGAGCCCGGCGGGAACGCATTGCCCAGTTCGACCGGGAACGGCTGGATGCTCAGCCAGACGCCCTTCTGCGCGATCAGGCGTGCGGCGGCATCGTCCATCAGGCTGCCGTGCTCGATCACCTTGACCCCCGCGTCGACCGCCTGGCGCACGGCCTCGGCGGTATAGGCATGCACGGTGACGTAGGTACCCCAGTTGCCGGCCGCTTCCACCGCCGCGCGCAGTTCCGCCGGGGTGAAGGTGATCGCATCCAGCGGACTGTGCGGCGAGGACACGCCGCCACCGGCGGTCAGCTTGATCTGCGAGGCGCCGCGCATGAGCTGCTCGCGCACGCGCATGCGCACTTCGTCGGGGCTGTCGGCGATGGCGGTGTCGCCTTCCAGGTCGGTCGGGCCCGGCTCGCCCATCCTCCGCGGCAGGTCGCCGGCCTGGCGGAAGTCGCCGTGGCCGCTGGTGACGCTGATCATCGCCCCGGCCGGGTAGATGCGCGGCCCGGGCAGCACGCCTTCGTCCACCGCCTGCTTCAGGCCGAACACGTTGCCGCCCACGTCGCGCACGCTGGTGAAGCCGCGCATCAGGGTGCGCGTGGACTCGGCGGCGGCGATCACGGTCAGGTAGCGCTGGTCGCCATTGAGTATCGCGCCCAGCGGCGGCGCGGCCATCATGCTGTGCCAGTGCGCGTCGATCAGGCCCGGCATCAGCACGCGCCCGCCGCCATCGATCAGCCGCGTCGACGGCTCCGGCGCCAGGCCCGCGCCGATGCGCTCGATATGGTTGCCGCGCACGAAAACGTCCTGCGGTCCGGATACCCGGCCGGACACGCCATCGAAGACCCGTACCTGCCGGAACAGCACCGTCTGCGCCACGGCGGCGGCGGGCGCCGGCGCGGCCTGGGGCATCGGGTCATGGGCGCCCACGCTCCCCGACTGGGTGGCGAGGATCAGGCCTGTCGCGGTTGCAGCCAAGGTCTTGAGCAGAACGTGCATGCCGCCTCCCTCGAATTGGACGCGGCCATCATGTCACAGCCCTGCGCGATGGACAGCGCACCGCGCCCGGCTATTCGGGCGCGCGCGGCTCGAACAGCAGGTCGGGATAGTCGTAGCTGAAATCGGCCAGCGGCGAGACCGCCTTCATCGTGATCCGCTCGACCTTGCCGTCGGCGTCCAGCGCGAAGGTGACGTAGGCCGGCTCGATCGAGGCGTCGTCCCAGTCGGCCCGGAAGGTGTCGAACTGCCAGTGGTTCAGGGTGCCGGCCATGTCCGGCGTCTGCCTGAAGTCGATCCGCAGCTTGCCGTCGCGCGCGGTGACGGCGATCGGGCCGTACCACGCGTCGGCGTAGTCTCCGGCGTAGCCTGCGGCCGGCAGCGAGGGACCCGAGGCCTTGCGCACCGCCTTGCCCGCGCCCTCCAGCGCGGCGAGGCCGCCGGCCAGGCGCTCGCGGTTCCAGGTCTCGAACGCGGCGACCCAGTCGCGCGGCTCGAAGCCCAGGTAATGGTCGAGCAGTTCGTAACCGAGCCCGCGCATCACGTCCACGTCCTCGGAGTTGATCATCAGCGCGATGCCGAGGTCGCGCTCGGGCACCAGCACCACGAAGGCCAGCACGCCGAACACGGCGCCGCCGTGCTGCACGACCTTGACGCCGCGGTAGTCCTGCACGTTCCAGCCCAGCGCGTAGCCGGAGAACTGCGGGGTGATGTCGCCGATCGGCGCCGGATACGGCCGGATCGGCACCGGCACCTGCGGGTTCCACATCTCGCGCGCCGACGCCTCGCTGTACAGGCGCTTGCCGTCGCCTCCCGGCACCGCGCCGAGCGCTAGCTGCAGCTGCATCCAGCGCGCGAAGTCGTTCGCGCTCCACGACAGCCCGCCCGCCGGCGCGCCGACCTGGCCCAGGCCCTCGCGTTCGGGCAGCACCTGCTGTTCGCCCAGGCCACGCAGGCGCGGATCCAGGCGCGCGTGCGGCTGCGCGCGGTTGGCGGTGGCGAAGCGGTCCTTCTCGTCGCTGACCGCGGTGGTCATGCCGAGCGGCTTGAAGATCCGGTCGCGCACGAAGGTTTCCCACGGCTGTCCGCTGACCCGGGTGACCAGCTCGCCGGCGACGATGTACAGGATGTTGTCGTAGGCGTAGCCGCTGCGGAAGCTGGTCGCCGGCTTGATGTCGCGCAACGCCCGCACGATGTCGGCGCGGCTGCGCGAGGTGCGCGGGATGAACAGCAGGTCGCCGGCGCCCAGGCCCAGGCCGCTGCGGTGGAGCAGCAGGTCGCGCACGGTCATCTCGCGGGTGACCCAGGGGTCGTACATGCGGAAATCCGGCAGGTGGTCGATCACCTTGTCGTCCCAGCGCAGCTTGCCGTCGTCGACCAGGACCGCCAGCGCCGCCGCGGTGACCGCCTTGCCGGTCGAGCCGGTGGGGAAGATGGTGTCGGCGTCCACGGTCCCGGGCGAGCCCAGCCGGCGCACGCCGTAGCCTTGCGCGTGCACGATCTGCCCGCCCTTGACCACGGCGATGGCCATGCCCGGGACGTCGCGCGAACGCATCGCTTCCTCGACCCGCTGGTTGAAACCGGGGGGCACCGCGGCGGTGGCGGCCACGGCCACGGCCGTCGCAGCGAACAGCAATGCGCCGGCGGCGGCGCGCAGGGCCAACGACCAGGTCGTCATGCTCGATCTCCTCTCAGGAATGCGGGATGGGCAGTGCTTCGCCGCGCGCGTGGTGGCGCCACAGCAGCCACAGGCCCCAGGTCATCAGCGGCAGCACGTAGATCGCCAGGAAATACCAGGTGAGCGTGCCGTATCCCTTGGCGATCAGGTCGACCAGGCCGACCGCGGTGGCCGCGTACACCGCGGCCAGCATCACCCCGACCGCCAGTGCCGGGCGCAGCCAGCGTGGCATGGCCCGCTGCCGTTCCTCCCAGGCGTTCGCGACCCGCTCGTTGATCGCGTGCAGCAGGGCGACGCCGGTGTCCACCAGGGTCAGCATCACCGCGATCTGGAAGGCCCATTCGAACCAGGGCGCCTGCAGCTTCGCCAGCAGGAAGGCCGACGGCAGTGCCTGGTCGGCGATCTCGTGGTAGTAGCCCATCATCGCGATGTAGAACACCACCCCCGGCAGCATGCCCAGCGGCCCGGCCAGCGCGCCGGCGGCCAGCGCCTCGCGGCGGCGGCCGAAGTGGCGCACACAGAACAGGACCGCGGGGATGGTGGCGACGTTGTAGCCGGCGTAGGTCACGCCTGCCTTGAGCCAGTCACCGCCGACCGGAACCGAGGCGAAGTTCGCTCCGATGCGGTCGCCGAACGCCACCACGCACCAGACCACGAACACGAAGTAGACCAGGTACAGGTAGCCGACCGAGGCGACCAGGAACTTCTCGATCGCAGCCGTGTTGCAGAACAGCAGGGCGCCGGTGGCGGCGATCATGGCCATCGAGCCGGCCAGCCTCGGCAGGCCGAACAGGCTGAAGGCGATCTCCCCCGCCGCCGCGCCCATCACCGCCATGATCACCAGCATCAGCAGGACATAGCCGATCTCGAACGCGAACCAGCCACGGCCGAGCAGCAGCCTGAAGAACGCACGGTAGTCGTAGGCGCGCGCGACCCGGGCCAGCTCGAAGCTCGCCATCAGCACCGCGCTCCACACCAGCATGCTCACCGCCATGCCCAGCAGGCCGCCCCAGGGGCCGGCCGGCAGGAAGAACTCGACCAGCTCGCGCCCGGTGGCATAGCCGCCGGCGATCACCGCCGCCTGGAACACGAAGCCAGGCAGCAGGTAGCGCTGGAACCAGCTGGAGGCCTGTTTCATGCCAGGCACGAATCGACCAGCCGCGCGAACGCCGCGCCGCCGCGTACCGGGTCGGCGACCGGCAGGCCGAGGCGCGCGGCGATCTCCCCCATCGCCTGCTGCGCCTCGGCTTCCTCCAGCCTCCCCGTGTTCAGGCTCACCCCGGCGCAGCGGATCGCCGGGTTGGTGCGCGCGCCGAGCCGCAGGGCCAGGTCGATGGTCTCCTCCAGCGACGGCAGCAGGTAGTGCGGATGGCCCAGCACGTGTTCGCGCCCGTGCTCGTGGCACACCACCACCACGTCCGGCTGGCTGCCGTGCAGCAGCGCCAGCGACACGCCGGCATAGGCCGGATGCGACAGCGAACCCTGGCCTTCGATCACGTCCCAGTGGGCCGGATCGGCATCGGGCGACAGCGTCTCGGCCGCCCCGGCGGCGAAGTCCGCGACCACCGCGTCCAGCGGGATGCCCTCGCCGGCGATGAGGATCCCGGTCTGCCCGCTGGCGCGGAAATCGGCGTCGAAGCCGCGCTCGCGGAACGCTCGTGCCAGTGCCAGCGCGGTGTATTTCTTGCCCAGCGCGCAATCGGTGCCGACGGTGAGCAGGCGCCGCCCCGTGCGCTTGAGGCCGCTGGCGACCGGGATTCCGGGCGGCGGTTCGCGCACGTCGATCAGGCGCCGGCCGTGCGCGAGCGCGACGTTGCGCAGCGACTCGATCCCGGCCAGCCGCGCGTGCATGCCGCCGATCAGGTCCAGGCCGGCCTGCAGCGCTTCGGTCAGCAACGGCAGCCATGCCGACGGGATCCGCCCGCCGGGATTGGCCACGCCGATCACCATCGCGCGTGCGCCGGCCAGGCGTGCCTGCGATGGCGACAGGAACGGCAATCCAGTGCTCACCGAGGCCCCTGCGCAGGCGAACTCGCCGACGCAGCGCTCGCCGGCCCAGTCGCGCAGGCCGAACGCGGTCTTCGCATAGCCCGGCTCGGTCGTGTCGCCGAGGAACAGCAGGTAGGGTTGCGGCAGGGCTTCGGCCTGGCGCAACACGGGTACGGCAGTCGGCATTCGGTGGGCGCTCATGGCCGATCGGAATGGAGCCGCCCGCATCCGCGGGCGGCACGCGGATCAGAAGCGGAAATCGAGTTCGAGGCCGAAGGTGCGCGGCTGGATCGGGACGGCGGCCAGCTGCACCCGCTCGCCGGTGACCTGGCTGTCGGCCGGATTGATCGACGACCACCCCATCTCGCCGGTGACGTTGCTGACGTACGCGCGCAGTTCCCAGTGGTTCCTGCCGATGCCCGCGTACAGGTCGAGCGCGCTGTAGGACTCCACCTCCACCGGCGGGGTGATGGTCTCCATCAGCACCGTCGACGGATCGCCCGGGGCGGTCACGCGCTGGCGTTCGGTGGTTTCGTTGACGCGGTCGCCGACCCAGCGCAGCGCGCCGCCGACCTGGCCGTTGTAGCCGCCGGACAGGGAGAACGCGTATTCGGCCACCGCCGACCACGACCATTCGGGCACGTAAGGCAGGCGGTCGCCGGCCAGGCCGGTGGTGAGGATCACGTCGTAGCCGTCCTGCGGGATCACCGTCGGCTCGAAATCGTTCTTGACCGTAGCCTTGGTGTAGGCGCCGTTGAAGCCCAGCTGCAGCGCTTCGGTGGCGCGGAACATCGCGGCCAGTTCGACGCCCTCGCTGGTGGCCTGGCCGCCGTTGACCAGGCCGCCGACGCCGTTGAACGAGGACGCCACCTGGATGTCGTCCCAGTCGATCCGGAACGCGGCCACGTCCAGCGACACGCGGCGGTCGGCGAACTGCGATTTCAGGCCCAGTTCGAAGCTGTCCAGCATCGAGGAATCGACGCTGGGCGGCATGCCGGGCAGGGCCACGTTCGGGCCGCCGGGCTGGTAGCCGGTGGCCGCCCGCGCATAGACCATCACGTCTTCGTTGATCTTCCACTGCGGGCTCAGGCTCCAGGTGAAGACGTCCTCGCTGGACTCGCCGGGGAAACTGCCGATCGGCACCAGGATGCCCGCGGTCGTGTCCTGGCTGAACCACTGCTCGTTGCGCGCCTGGCGCACGCCGCCGTCGATCTTGAAGTGCTCGCCGATGCGCCACGAGCCATTGGCGAACAGCGCCGTCTCCTCGTAGGTGCTGGGCAGTTCCAGCTGCGCCAGGGTGCCGAACATGGCGTCGTACGGCGCCGGCAGCGGCGAGCCGTCGCGCTGGCCGAGCCAGACGAACTGGGTCTGCAGCGCGTCCTCCTTGGTGTAGAACACGCCGGCCATCCACTCGAAGCTGCCGCCGGTCTTGGAGCTGAAGCGGAACTCCTGGGTGAACTTGTCCAGGTCGAAGCGATAGTCCAGGTACGAGCTTCCCGGCTCGGGCAGCCCCAGCAGCACGTTGGCGACCTCGCCGAACTGGATGGTGGAGTCGAGCTGGTTCCTGGTCCGGGTCTCCGACCAGCCGGTGGCCGAGACGAAATCGGCCCAGCCGAGGTCCCAGTCGAAGCTGAGCGCGGCCAGCGTCAGGATCTTTTCGAACGGCTGCGGCTGCCAGGTGCGCGTGGTGTAGTCGCCGTCCAGGGGCGCCTGCGTGTCGGGGTCCAGGGCCACGCTGGTGCGATCGTCGGCATGGATGCGCTGGTGCAGCAGCGACAGGTTCATGTCGGTGCTCTCGCCGTCCCAGAGCAGGGCCGCGCGGGTACCGATCTGTTCCACCGAATCGATGTCCTTGCGGCCGTCGACCGCGTTGTCCGTGTAGCCGGGCAGGCCGTTGCGGGCGAAGCTCATGCGCAGGGCCAGGCGATCGTCCTGGATCGGCACGCTGGCGCCCACGCGGCCGTTCCATTCGTTGCCGCCGTCCTGCACCGAGCGCAGGCCGAGCCCGACCCGCAGCTCGTCGGTCGACAGATCCGGTTCGCGGGTCACGTACTTGAGCAGGCCGCCGATCGCGCCGGCGCCATACAGCGTGCCCTGTGGCCCGCGCAGCACCTCCACCCGGCTGATGTCGTAGGGCAGCAGGTCCAGCATCAGGCTGTTGGCGCCCTGGTAGATGCCGCTGGAACCGACCGGCACCTCGTCGATGTAGGTCGCCACGGTGGCACCGGACGACATCGCGGCGATGCCGCGCAGCGAGACCGAGGTCAGGCCCGGCGTGCCGCCGCTCTGCACCTGCATGCCGGGGATCAGCGCCGCGTAGTCGGACAGCGAGCTGGCGCCCAGGTTCTCCATCTGCCGCTCGCCGACCACGCTGATCGAGGCACCGACCTCGCGGATGTTCTCCACGCGCTTGTTGGCGGTGACCACCACCGTGTCCAGCGTGATGGCGCTGTCGGCCTGGTCCGCGGCCGCAGCGGCGTCCTGGGCCAGCGCCGGCATGGCGGCGCCCCATGCCAGCGCGCCGGCGATCGCGAGGAACAGGGGCGAGCGGTGCCCGTTGCGGGCAGGCTGGAACGGATTCATCTCGGGTCTCCCGGAAGCGAGCTTCGGATCTGCAGTGACGCGGCCAAGAACCGCCGCATGTCCGGAGCGCTGCCCACCGGCTGCGTTCCGGATCCCCTGATCGGGATATTGATCCCAATTAGAGAATTGTCAACACATTTGGAAAATCATTCTCCGGACGAGCCCGACGGCTCCCGGACCACCCCGGCCGCCTCCGCCGGCGCGCCGCGCCAGCCCGGGCCTCGCACCACCCGGCCGGGCGTCGCGCCGGTGTGCTCGCCGTCGCGCAGCACCTGCACGCCATTGACGAAGACGTGGGCGACGCCGCTGGCGTACTGCTGCGGCTTGGCGTAGGTGGCGTGGTCGGCGATCGTGGCCGGATCGAACACCACGATGTCGGCGAAGCAGCCCGGCTGCAGGCAGCCGCGGTCACGCAGCTTCCAGTTCGCCGCCGGCAGGCCGGTCAGGCGATGGATGCCCTCCTCCAGCGACATGAGTCCGCGGTCGCGCACGTAGTGGCCGAGGAAGCGGGCGACGTTGCCGTAGGCGCGCGGGTGCGTGCTCGATTTCAGGAACACGCCTTCCGCGGCCGAGGACTCCGCATCCGAACCCAGGCTCACCCACGGCTGCCGCAGGCCCAGCTCGACATTCTCCTCGCTCATCAGGAAGAACGCGGCACCGACCGGCGAGCCGTCCTCGATGACCAGGTCGATCGCCGTGTCTTCCGGCGTGGCGCCGCGTTCGCGCGCCACCTCGGCCAGGGTCCGGCCGGTCAGCGGCTTGAGCCTGGCGTCGTGGAAATCGATCAGGATCACGCGTTCGTCCGAGCCGGCGAGCAGGCGCAGGTTCTCCCAGTCCACGTCCGGGTCGCGCATTTCCGCCAGCACCCGCGCGCGCACCTGCGGATCGCCGAGCCGCTCGACCATCGCCGCGTAACCGCCGGCCTGCACCCAGGGCGGCAGCGTGGCGGTGAGCATGGTCGCGCCGGCGGTGTAGGCGTACATGTCGGCGCTGACCTGCAGGCCTTCGGCGCGCGCGGCGTCGATCCGCGCGATCGCCTGGGCCATCTTCGGCCAGTTCTTCCCGCCGGCGGCCTTCAGGTGGTAGGCCTCGGCCCGCTGCCCGGTCGCGCGCGCGATCGCGATCGTCTCGTCCAGCGCTTCGAGGAAACGGTCCGCCTCGCTGCGCATGTGCGAGATGTAGCCGCCGCCGGATTCGGCGGCCGCCTGCGCCAGGGCCACGATCTCCGCGCTCTCGGCGAACGCCGCCGGCGGATAGATCAGCGAGCTGCCCACGCCGAGCGCGCCCTCGGCCATCGCCGCGCGCACCAGGCCTCGCATCCGCTCCAGCTGCGCGGGATCGGGGTCGACGTCGTCCTCGCCCAGTTCGTGGATGCGCACGGTGGTGGCGCCGACGAACGAGGCCACGTTCGGGGTGACGCCGCGCCGCTCGAGGTACTCGAGGTACTCGCCCAGGCTCGTCCACTCGATCGGATAGCGCAGGTCGCCCTGCATCTTCAGCGCGTCCTCCTTCATGCGCGCGTTGAACGGGCCCATCGACCAGCCTTCGCCGAAGATCTCCAGGGTCACGCCCTGGCGGGTGTCGCTCAGGCCGCGGCCATCGACGATCAGCGATTCGTTGGCCCAGCTCAGGACGTTGATGAAGCCGGGCGCCACGGCCTGGCCGCCCGCATCGATCACCCTGTCGGCGGATGCGTCGCTTCCCGCGGGCAGCAGCGCGGCGACGCGGTCGCCGCGTACCGCCACGTCCACCCGCTGCGACGGCGCTCCGCTGCCGTCGTAGACCACGCCGTTGCGGATCAGCAGGTCGAAGTGCGGCGTGGCTGCCCAGGCCGCCGGCATCGTGCCGGCGGCGAAGAGGCAGGCGAGCAGGGCGAACGGCAGGCGTGACATGGCGGCACTCCGTCAGGCGGCGGGATTCAACGCGCGGATCGGCCTGTCCAGGCGCCACAGCAGCAGCGCGGCCAGCACCGCCAGGCCCGACAGCAACAGGAAGAAGCCGGCGTGGCTGGTCCTGGACCAGAGCATGCCGACCGCGCCGGCCAGCAGGCTGCCGCTGAACACGGCCAGGAACCAGGAGGCCACCGTGGTCGCGCCCAGCCGCGGCGGCGCCAGCTTGGCGAACAGGCCCAGGCCGGTCGGCAGGATGTACAGCTCGCCGAGGGTCAGGACCATGAAGAACGCCAGCAGCCAGCCCCAGCCCACCGGCGTGTCGCCGGCGACGGCGGCCACGACCGCCAGCAACGCGTAGGCCGCGGCCACGAGCAGCGCACCGATGGCCATGCGCATCGCCGGCGAGGTCTCGCGGCCGGTCGCGGCGCGGTGGCGCCAGGCCATGAGCAGCAGCGGCGTCATCGCGATCACCAGCAACGGGTTCAGCGACTGGAACCAGGTCATCGGGATGGTGGTCGCGCCCCAGGCCCGGTCCACCCCGGTGTCGATCCACAGCGGCAGGGTGTTGCCGATCTGCTCGTAGGCGCCGCGGAAGATCGTTGCCGCGATGCCGACGCCGAGCAGCAGCAGCCAGACCCGGCGGCGGTGGCCGCGCGCTTGCGGTCCGGCGGCTTCGACCCGGACCTGCCGCAACGGCTCCGGCGGCAGATAGCGCTTGCCTGCGATGTAGATCACCAGGCCAAGGAACATGCCGACGCCCGCGGCTCCGAATCCGAAGTGCCAGCCGAACAGTTCGCCGAGGGTGCCGCATACCAGCGGCGCCATGAACCCGCCGATGTTCAGGCCGACGTAGTACACGTTGTAGGCGCGGCCGCGGCGCGGATCGCCGGCAGCGTAGAGGTCGTTGATCTGGCTCGGCAGGCTCGGCAGGAACAGGCCGTTGCCGAGTGCGATCGTCGCCAGCGCGACGAAGAACAGCGGCTCGAACGCCATCGCGAAGTGCCCCAGCGCCATGACGCTGCCGCCGAGGATCACCGCGTTGCGCTTGCCCAGCCAGCGGTCGGCGACCATGCCGCCGACGATCGGCGTGAAGTACGCCATCGCGGTGTAGGTGCCGTAGATGAAGGAGGCCTTCTCCTGCGCGAACAGCAACTGCTTGGTCATGTAGTAGACCAGCAGCGTGCGCATGCCGTAGTAGGAGAACAGCTCCCACATCTGGGTCAGGAACAGGATGGTCAGCCCGCGCGGCTGGCCGAACCAGGTCTTGTCGGCCGCGGCGTTCACGGGCGGGTCTTCGGCCCCCATACCTCGTCGCCGCATGAGATGAAGCCGTCCTCGTAGCGCACGGACGGCGTCCGGTCCCGCGCCAGGAAGACCGGGCCGTCCAGGTCGACCACGTCGCAGAACTGCCCCAGCACGAACGCGGGCGCCGCCGCCAGGCTGGTGCCGCACATGTTGCCGACCATCACCTTCTTGCCCAGTTCGCGCGCGCGCCGGGCCATCAGCAGGCCTTCGGTCAGGCCGCCGCACTTGTCGAGCTTGATGTTGATCACGTCGAAGCGGTGGTGGCGCGCTTCGAGTTCGGCCAGGTCGAGGATGCTTTCGTCGGCGGCGATCGGCAGCACGTGCTCGATGCCGTCCAGGTCGGATTCGCGGCCGCGCGCGCAGGGCTGCTCGAGCAGCGAGATGTTCTCCCCGGCCAGTACCGGCAGCAGCATCGGAAGGGTCGCCGCGCCGTATCCCTGGTTCGCGTCGACGCCGATCCACGCATCGGGGCAGCGCCGGCGCACCTGGTGCACGCGCTCGCAATCGAGCTCCGCTTCACCGGTGAGCTTGAGCTTCAGCGCGCGGGCGCCGGCGTAGGCGGCGGCCTTCTCCGCCATCACCGCGGGCGCGTCCGCGCCCACGGTGAAGGTCGTCAGCAGCGGCCGCACTTCGCCGAGTCCCGCCAGACGCCAGACCGGCTCTCCGGCCAGCTGCGATTCCAGTTCCCACAGCGCGCAATCGAGGGCGTTGCGCGCGCCGCCCGGCGGCAGCAGCTCGCGCAGCGTCGCGCGATCCAGACCGGCCTCGATCCGCGCACGCAACGACTCCAGCGTCGCCAGCATGCCTTCCGGATGGTCGTCGTTGTAGTAGACGCCGGCCGCTTCCCCGCGGCCGGAATACCGGCCCCGGCGCAGCGTGACCACGGTCGCCGGCATCGCCTCGAAGACGTAGCCGGAGATGCGGAACGGGGCGGACAGGCGCAGCGGTTCGTTGCGGAGCTCGAGTTCGGTTTTCACGGAGGATGCGCCGCTCAGAAGTTCGCGCCGAAGCCGATCAGGTGATAGGCGAAGCCGATCCAGAGCAGGTACAGGGCCGCCAGCGCCAGGACCACGCTCCACAGCTTGGCGTACCAGCGGCGCCGGCTGCGCAGCACCTGCCACGCACTCCACAGGGTCAGCGCCGCACCGGCGATCAGCGTCGCGCCGACGAACAGGCGCACCGCGGTGACCAGCGCGTCCATGCCGGTGAGGTTCTCCAGGCTGCTCATCATCCACAGCACCAGGCCGATCCCGCTGCCGATGCCCAGCGCCGCCAGCAGGCCGCCCCAGCGTGCGGCGCGGTGCGCCCTGGCCTCGGTGCCGGCGAACGGGTAAGCCAGTCTGTAGTGGCGCCGGATCAGCGCCGTCAGCGGCCAGGCCAGCGTGGCCAGCAGCACCGCGGCGAAACTCAGGGCCAACAGCACCGGCGCGCTCGCGCGCCAGGCGGAGAGCCGATCGAACACCATGATCGGGGCGACGAACTCCATGCTGAAACGCTTGACCTCGCCATCCACGACCTCGGCGGCGAGCCGCTCGCCGGTGTCCGGGTCCTGCCACAGCCACTTGCCGACGGGCTGCCACTTCTTCGGCGTACCGGACGGGGCGGGCCACATCGAGACGCTGATCGTTCCATCCTCGTTCGGGATGACCTTGGCCGGGCCCAGCAGGCGCAGGATCCCCATCACGTTGTTCTGCGGGCGGCGGCTGCTTTCGTAGGTGCCGGCGATCCTGGCGTTCTGCGCCTTGGCCTCCTCCTTGCCGATGCCTTCCCCTTGCGGGAACGGACCGGGCAGGTAGCGCTGGACGAAGTTGGCCGCCAGCTGGGTGCGGACGTGCAGGTTCGCACCCTCGCGGCCGGCACTGTTCATCGAGACGAAGATGCCCACGCCGTCGTCCGGGAACAGCCGCAGGTCGCTGTGGAACCACTGCGTGTCACCGCCGTGGGCGATGGAGAAATGGCCGTTGAGGCTGTTCTCGTAGAAGCCCAGCATCATCTTGTTGAGCGTGCCGACGCTGGCCTGCCCGGTGCGGTGCATCTTCTCGGCGGTGTCGGCCGACAGGATGCGCGCGCCGTGGTATTCACCGTTGTTGAGGTGCGCGATCATGAACTTGGCCATGTCCGCGCCGCTGGACGCCAGGCTGCCCGCCGGGGCCAGGTTGATGAACTCGTAAGGTTTCTCCTTGCCTTCGGAGAGGCGCGCATAGCCCTTGGACATGCGCTTGGCCAGGTCGTCCGGCAGGGGCTGGCGGAAGCTCGAGCTGCGCATGCCCAGCGGGGCGAAGATGTGCTGCTCGACGTAGTCGTTGAAATCCTGGCCGCTGACGCGCTCGACGATGTAGCCGGCCAGCGCGGTGGCGTAGTTGGAATAGGCCGGCGTCGTGCCGGGCACGTGGATGCGGTCCGGCGTCCAGTGCTTGAGGGTTTCGCCCAGCGGCAGCAGCGCGTCCTGGTCGGAGAAGATCAGGCCGCGCATGGCCTCTTCGAAACCGCCGGTGTGGGTCATGATCTGGCGCATCGTCAACGGCTTGCCGTCACGCGCCGGGATCTCGAAATCCAGGTACTGGTTGACGTCGGCGTCCAGGTCGATCCTGCCCGCTTCGACCTGCTGCATAACCGCCGTCCAGGTGAACAGCTTGGACACCGAGCCGGGGCGGAACAGCGTGGCCTCCGGATCGACCGGCGTGCGCGACGCCAGGTCCGAGAAGCCATAGCCCTTCTGCAGCAGCACCTCGCCGTCCTTGACCACCACCACCACCGCGCCGACGATGTCGCCGGAGGCCAGCGCGTAGGGGAAGAAGCCGTCCAGCCAGGCCTCGACGTCGGCCCGGTCCAGGACCGGTGTGCCGGCCGGCGGTGCGGCCCCGGTGACGGGAAGCGCGGCCGGCCCGGCGGCGGGCGGCGCGGCCGGCATGGCCGGCACCGTGACCGGCGGTGGCACCGAGGCGGGCGATACTGCGGTTTCCTGCGCCGCCAGGGGCAGGGCCAGCACGGCGGACAGCACGGCTCCGCACAGGATCGGTGGAATCGCACGCATCGAACGGCCTCCCGGCTCAAGCTGGTGGGACCGCCGCGCCAGCCGGCGTTCACCGGAAGGACGACGGACTGGTTTATCCTGATTTGGCGATAATGATCCCAATCAGAGAATTGTCAACCCGTGCCGAAAGACCGCGCCGGGCGCTGCCGGCAGCGCCGCCCTTTTCACCGATCGCCCGCGGAGGCGATGATGATCCCGTACGGGGACACGACAGCAGACGTTCCACAGGAGATCCGGCAAGGATGACATCCCAGCACCCCACGCCACATCCCACCATTGGCGGACTGCTGCGCTCGCTGCGCGCACGCAAGGGCTGGACGCTCAAGCAGATGAGCGAGCACTCGGGCATTCCGCTGTCGACCCTGTCCAAGGTCGAACACGACCGCCTGACGCTCACCTACGACAAGCTGCTGCAGCTCAGCCAGCGCCTGCAGCTGCGCATGTCGGAGCTGTTCGCCGAGCAGGACGAGGCTCCCGGACCGGCGGTGACCGCCCGGCGCAGCATCGGCCGCATCGAGGACTCGATCCGCGTCACCACCCCCAACTACGACTATTACTACCTGTGCCCGGAACTGCGCCGCAAGCGCATGATCCCGGTCCTTACCCGCGTGCGCGCCAAGAGCATCGGGGAGTTCGGCGAGCTGGTGCGCCACTCGGGCGAGGAATACATCCATGTGCTCGAGGGGCGCATGGAAGTGCACACCGAGTTCTACGATCCGATCGTGCTGGAGACCGGCGAGTCGGTCTACATCGACTCCAACATGGGCCACGCCTACATCGCCGCGGAAGGCTGCGACGAAGTGCTGCTGCTCGGCGTCTGCTCCAGCGCCGACGAACAGCTGATGGAGTCGCTGCTCACCCTGCACGGCGACGAGGGCGCACCCGCCCGCGGCAGCACCCCCCGGCGCATCCAGGCTCCCGCCCCGGCGAAAAAGCCTGCGAAGCCGGCGAAGCGGACCGCGAGGAAGAGCGCCGCGAAGAAATAGGCGGCCTTGGCGGCACCCCGCCTCGACGCCCCGCGCGGATCCGGCGCGCGCCACTGCGGCGCCCGGCCTCCGTGCTACTTGACGAAGTCGTACTTGAGCGAGGTCTGCACGCGGAACACGTCGCCGTCCTCGCCGTCCTGCTGCTGCAGCTTGCCGTACAGCAGCTCCAGGCCCCAGCTCCAGCTCGGCGCCGGCGCGTAGATGAGGTTGGCGGCCACGTAGTCGCTGCGGCGGAAGGTTTCCGGCGCCAGCCATGCGTTGCGCTCCAGGTACAGCCGGCCCCAGGTCAGTGTGGAGCGCCAGTCGGCGTTCCACGGATGGCCGTAGCCGACCCAGCCGCCCCACTCGTCCAGCGGCTCCAGCGCGCCGGTATCGTCGACCACCGCATCCAGGCCCAGGCCGAGCAGGTCGCCGACGTAGGCGGCGATGCCGTGGCCACCGAGCGCGCCATAGGTGAGATAGCCGCTGCCCGCGCCGCCCCAGGCGCCACTGAGGGTGAGGCCACCGGCGAAGGCCTCGTCCCGCTCCGCATCGGCGGTGTAGGCAAGCTGGCGCAACATCGCGCTGGCCTGCAGGTGCCCGGACGCGCCTTCATGCCGCATCGCCAGGACCAGGTTGGGCGCGGTCGTGCGTGCGCTGGCGCCGGCCAGGGTGGAGGTGATCTCCGGCGGCGCATGCTCGGCGGCGAAGACCAGCTGGTTGCCGTTCTTCAGCGGCACGTACTGGCGGATGCTGGTCACGCGTCCGAACGGGATCACGCCCGGGCCGGCGAAATCCAGCGTGTCCGGTCCCGCATCCAGGTCCATGAAGGCCGACCAGCCGTAGCCGACGTAGGTGTTGCCCAGCTGGCCCCAGGCATGCCGCAGGCGATAGCCGTAGGAGCCGCCGGAGCCGAAGAAATCGTTCTGCAGCACGAAGCGCAGCCAGCCGTAGTCGGTGAGGCTGCGCGCCTCGAGGGTGAACCGGGTCTGCCGGGCATGCATGTTGAAGCTGCCGTCACCCGACTGGTCGCCAACCGGGAACGTCGAAGGGATGAACATGTCGCTGTAGCCGGCATCGTCGGTGTCGTACATCGCGTCCAGCTTGGCGTAGCCGCTCAGGCGCAGCCAGGTATCGGTGCCGCGTACCGGGAAAAAGCCGACCAGCCCCTCGTCCCCCGGCGGAAGTTCGTTGTCGACCCGGGCGCCGGCCAGTTCATCCTCGTCGAAGGTCGGATGCGCGGGCAGTGGCGATTCCTCCGGCAGCACGGCGGGTCCGCCGTCGGCGCCGATCGCCGCGGCGGCGGTTCCCGGCGGAGCCGCCGCGGGCGCCACCTCCGCCGGGACGGTCGCGGTTGCACCGGCGGGCGCGGCGGGCGGCGCCGCACGCCCGGTCTCCAGCACCTCGATCCGCCGGGTCAGCAATTCGACGGTCTGGCGCAAGCGTGCGATCTCCGCATCGCGCTGCGCGTCGCTGGACTGCGCATGTGCCGGTGCGGCCGCCAGGACCGCGAGCAGGACGAGCGGAACGGCATTCTTCATGGCGCTGGTCTCCCTGGAACGTGGTCACCCGGCAGGCGGTCCGTGGCGGCTTCGACGCGCACCGCCCGGAACGGAAAACCTGTCGCCCTGTCACGCTGCCGGCCGCGCCGCGGCCGGCGTCCCCTTTGGCCCGGCGAGGCACTCCGCCCCGCCGCGGATCATCCTACCCCTGCGGCACGCCCGCCATGTTCGGCAGCTGGTGGGCGATGCCCTTGTGGCAGTCGATGCAGGTGCGTTCGCCGGTGCGCAGCCACAGGCTGTGGATCTGCGCCGCGCGCGGGCTCTGCCGGGTCAGGTCCATCGAATCGAAATCGTGGCAGTTGCGGCACTCCAGCGAATCGTTGGCCTTCAGCCGCGCCCACTCGTGGGTGGCCAGCACCAGCCGGTGGTCGAGGAACTTCTCGCGGGTGTTGATGGTGCCGAAGATCTTGCCCCACACCTCCTTGGAGGCCTGCATCTTGCGCGCGATCTTGTCGGTCCAGTCGTGCGGGACGTGGCAGTCCGGGCAGGTGGCGCGCACGCCGGAACGGTTGGTGTAGTGGATGGTGGACTTCAGCTCCTGGAAGACGTTGTCGTGCATTTCATGGCAGCTGGTGCAGAACGCCTCGGTGTTGGTCGCCTCCAGCGCGGTGTTGAAGCCGCCCCAGAACAGTACGCCGGCGACGAACCCGGCCACGGTCAGGAAGCCCAGGCTGTAGTAGCGGCTGGGCGAACGCAGCGTGCGCCACAGCGACCGCAGCCATTGCCGGGTCCTGGCCCACATGGCTCAACGCCCTCCCGGCGGCGGGGCGGACAGCACGCTGTCGATGTCCTTGAAGCCGTTGGCCACCAGCGTCGGCGCATCGGTCTGGACCACGTGGCACTGGTTGCAGAAGTAGCGGCGCGGCGAGATCGTGGCCAGGAACTGGTCGTCGCGGTCCATGTAGTGGGTCACGCTCACCGGCGGCGCCTGGAAGGTGGATGCGTTGGCGCGGGCATGGCACAGCATGCAGCGGTTGCTGTTCCTGTCGACCTGGTAACCGTCGATGGTGTGCGGGATGGTCGGTGGCTGCATCGGATAGTTGCGCACGCGGCGGATGTCGGCGTTCTCCACCCGCGCCATCGGCGGCGGGCGGCCTTCCTGGTCGACCGGGACGCCACGACGGATGGCGTCGAGTTGCCCGGCGCCGGGAATGAAGATGGCGCGGGCGTCCACCGGTACCGAAGTGGCGGTGGCCGGCGAAGCGGGTTCGGGGTGCCTGAGGCTGCCGAACATCCAGCCGGCGGCGAACACCAGCACCGACAGCAGCAAGGCCAGTCCGACCGCGACGAGCAGGGGCTTGTTGCGCATGGGAACCCTCCTAGGCCACCACGACCTTGACCGCGCACTTCTTGTAGTCGGTCTGCTTGGAGATCGGATCGGTGGCGTCCAGCGTCACCTTGTTGATCAGCTGGCCGGCGTCGAACCAGGGCACGAATACCAGCCCCGGCGGCATCCGGTTGCGTCCGCGCGTCTCCACCCGCGAACGCATTTCCCCGCGCCGCGACACCACCCGGATCTCGTCGCCGCGCTTGAGCCCGCGCTTGCGCGCGTCGTCCGGGTTCATGAACACCACCGCCGCCGGGAAAGAGCGGTACAGCTCCGGGATGCGCATGGTCATCGAGCCCGAATGCCAGTGCTCCAGCACCCGGCCGGTGACCAGCCACAGGTCGTACTCGGCGTCGGGCGACTCGGCCGGCGGTTCGTAGGGCAGCGCCCAGACCACCGCGCGGTTGTCCGGGAAGCCGTAGAACTTGTGGCCCTCGCCGGCCTTCACGTACGGATCGGCGCCTTCGATGTAGCGGCGGCGCGTTTCCTTGCCGTCCACCACCGGCCAGCGCAGGCCGCGCGCCTGGTGGTACATGTCGAACGGCGCCAGGTCGTGGCCGTGGCCGCGGCCGAAGGTCGCGTATTCCTCGAACAGGCCCTTCTGCACGTAGAAGCCGAAATGCCCGGACTCGTGGTTGGAGAAGCCTTCCTCGATGTCCGAGAGCGGGTAGCGGTCGACCTGCCCGTTGCGGAACAGCACCTCGAACAGGGTCTTGCCCTTGAACTCCGGGTTGGCGGCCAGCAGCTCTGCCGGCCAGCATTCGTCGGTGGTGAAGCGCTTGGAGAACTCCATCAGCTGCCACAGGTCCGACTTCGCGTCGCCGGGCGCGTCCACCATCTGGTGCCAGAACTGGGTGCGGCGCTCTGCGTTGCCGTAGGCACCCTCCTTCTCCACCCACATCGCCGTCGGCAGGATCAGGTCGGCGGCCTGGCAGGTGACGGTGGGATAGGCGTCGGAAACGACGATGAAGTTCTCCGGGTTGCGGTAGCCGGGCCAGGTCTCCTCCATCAGGTTGGCCGCCGCCTGCATGTTGTTGTTGACCTGCACCCAGTAGGCGTTGAGCTTGCCGTCGCGCAGCATCCGGTTCTGCTGCACGGCGTGGTAGCCGGGCTTGGGATTGATGGTGCCGTGCGGCACCTTCCAGATTTCCTCGGCATGCCTGCGGTGTTCGGGATTGGCCACCAGCATGTCCGCCGGCAGGCGGTGGCTGAAGGTGCCGACCTCGCGCGCGGTGCCGCAGGCGGAAGGTTGCCCGGTCAGCGAGAACGGGCTGTTGCCGGGCGTGGAGATCTTCCCGGTCAGCAGGTGGATGTTGTAGACCATGTTGTTGGCCCACACCCCGCGGGTGTGCTGGTTGAAGCCCATGGTCCAGAACGAGGTGACCTTGACCTCCGGGTCGGCGTACAGCTCGGCCAGCTGTTGCAGCCAGCCACGCTCCACCCCGGTCATCTCCACCGCCTTGTCCAGGGTGTAGGGCTTCACGAAGGCGGCGAAGTCCTCGAAGCTGATCGGCTCGCCGCCGCCCGGGTCGTCCGCGTTCTCCGCCGCCATTTCCAGCGGATGGTCCGGGCGCAGGCCGTAGCCGATGTCCTGGTTGCCGCGCTTGAAGTTCAGCCGGTTCTCGACGAAGAACCGGTTGACCTTGCCGGACTGGATGATGTGGTTGGCGATGTAGTTGAGGATGACCAGGTCGGTCTGCGGCTTGAACACGATCGGGATGTCGGCCAGTTCGAAGCTGCGGTGCTCGAAGGTGGACATCACCACGACCTTGACGTGCGGATGCGACAGCCGGCGGTCGGTGACCCGGGTCCACAGGATCGGATGCATCTCGGCCATGTTCGAGCCCCACAGCACGAACGCGTCGGCCGCCTCGATGTCGTCGTAGCAGCCCATCGGCTCGTCCATGCCGAAGGTGCGCATGAAGCCGAACACCGCCGAGGCCATGCAGTGGCGCGCATTGGGATCGATGTGGTTGCTGCGGAACCCGGCCTTCATCAGCTTGTTGGCCGCGTAGCCTTCCCAGACCGTCCACTGGCCGGAGCCGAACATGCCGATCGCGTCGCCCCCCTTGGCCTTGAGCACCTTCCTGAACTGCCCGGCCATCACGTCGAAGGCCTCGTCCCACTCCACCGGGGTGAAGTCGCCCTCCTTGTCGTAGACCCCGCCCTTCTTGCGCAGCAGCGGTTTGGTCAGGCGGTCTTCGCCGTACATCACCTTGGACAGGAAGTAGCCCTTGACGCAGTTGATGCCGCGGTTGACTTCCGAATGCACGTCGCCGTGGGTGGCCACTACGCGACCGTCGCGCACGGCCACGTTCACGCTGCAGCCGGTACCGCAGTAGCGGCACGGCGCCTTGTTCCACTTCAGCGTGGTCAGGTCGCCCTCGGTGATGACGTTGCTGCCGCCACCCGGCAGCGGCAGGCCGGCGGCGGCCGCGGCGGTGGCGATGGCGCTGTGGCGGACGAAGTCGCGGCGTGTGGTGCTCATGCGGGCGCACTCGCGTTGGTGTAGGACAGGGGTTCGTCGAGCGCCTGGCGCGACTCGGCGTGGTGGTGGACCAGCAGCACGTTCAGCACGCCGGGCACGGCCTGCAACTGCTCGACGCGATCCATCGCCGCGTGCCGGTCGGCCGACTCGCACAGCACGACGCTGCGGGTCGGACCGGCGATGGCCAGTTCCAGGTCGGGATGTTCCGCGACCGCGCCGGCCAGCGCGGCGCCGGCGCCCTCGCGGTGCTGGACCACGAAGCTGGTGATATGGACCTCGTCGTCGTGCGCGGCCGCGTTCATGCCGGCACTTCCAGCGGGGCATGCAGCAACGAGATCGCAGCGGCCGGGCACAGGCCGACGCAGGCGCCGCAGCCGGTGCAGCGCTCCGGATCGACGCGGGCCGCGCCGCGCGCGCCGGGCGGCACCTGGATCGCCGACTCCGGGCAGGCCTCGCGGCAGCTGGAACAGACGATGCCGTGCGCGGACAGGCAGCCCTCCGCGACCCGCGCGCGCAGTTCCCACGACGGCGACACCGAGGCATCGAACGCGGCCGGCGTGCAGGCCCGCACGCAATCGCCGCAGAACGTGCACTCGCCCAGCGCCGGATCGAACCGCGGCAGGCCGTCGGCATCACGCAGCAGGACGTGTTCCGGGCAGGCGCCCACGCAGGCGTCGCAGCGCGTGCAGCGCGAAGCGAAACCGGATCCGGGCAAGGCCCAGGGCGGACGCAGGGCGGATGCTTCGGCCGTGGACCGGCCGAACAGCAGTGCGCGTCGGGTCAGTGGCGCGGAGGCGGCCATGGCTCAACCGGTCGGCGGCCCGGCGAAGAACAGCTGCCACATCCACACCAGGAAGCCGTAGCCGGCCACGATCCCGATCGCCAGCAGCGGGAAGACCACCGCCACCACCAGCAGGAACGCGATGCGCTCCTGGTTGCGGGTCGCCTGGACCTCCTGGCCGTTCTGCTCCATGTGCCTACCTTTGCAGGATGGGAACGCAGCAGTGCTCCTGGTCGAGGCTACCACCATCCCCGGCAGGCGGCCACCCGTTCGCCACAGTGTGAGGTAACGCAGGCGATGGCTCGGCGCCCGCTCAGGCGCGCCGCGCGGCCACGGACTCGGCCAGGGCCGTCTCCGGCACCCGCGCCGCGCCGGTGCGCACATGGGTCGAGTACAGCGCCAGGCCGACGAAGGCCAGGCCGCCGACCAGGTTGCCCAGCACCGTGGGGATCTCGTTCCAGACCAGGTAGTCGGCGATGGAGAATTCCCCACCCATCAGCAGGCCGGCGGGAAACAGGAACATGTTGACCACCGAATGCTCGAACGCCATGGCGAAGAACAGCATCACCGGCATCCACATGACGATCACCTTGCCGGGCACCGAGGTGGACACCATCGCGCCGACCACGCCGGTGGAGACCATCCAGTTGCACAGCACGCCGCGCACGAACAGGGTCAGCATTCCCGCCATGCCGTGTTCGGCATAGCCGACGGTGCGGGCCGCGCCGATCGAACCGAGCTTCAGGCCGACCGCATCGGGAGCCTGGCTGAAGGCGTAGGTGGAGACGATCGACATCATCACCGCCACGGTCAGCGCTCCGGCGAAGTTGCCCGCGAACACCAGCCCCCAGTTGCGCAGCACGCCCGCCGTCGTCACACCCGGGCGCCGGTCGATCAGCGCCAGCGGCGCCAGGGTGAACACGCCGGTCAGCAGGTCGAAACCGAGCAGGTAGAGCAGGCAGAAGCCGACCGGGAACAGCAGCGCGCCCACCAGCGGCACCCCGGTCTGCACCGACACGGTGACCGCGAATGCCGCCGACAGTGCCAGGATCGCGCCGGCCATGTAGGCGCGGATCAAGGTGTCGCGGGTGCACATGAAGATCTTCGATTCGCCCGCATCGATCATCCGGGTGACGAATTCCCTGGGCAGTACGTAGGACATGGCGGTTTCCTCGTGTGGGGACGACGGCATTCAGGCCATGGCCGACATGACCATGGGCAAGGGGGTTTCCACCTGTGCGGCGGCCAGCGCGGCACCGACCAGGATCACGCCCGGGCTGCCGATGGCGCCGGCCCGCGCCTGCGCCGCCAGCCGGTCCAGGCGCGTCGCCAGGCGCTGCTCGGCGGGCAGGCTCGCCGCCTGCACCACCGCCACCGGCGTGTCGCCGGGCAGGTGCCGCAGCAGGCCCTCCGCGATGGACGCGATCCGGCCCATGCCCATGTAGATCGCCAGCGTGGTGCCGCTGCGCGCCAGCGCTTCCCAGTCCGGTTCGCCGTGGTCGGACGTGTGCGCAGTGACGAAGGTGATGCCGTGGCAATGCTCGCGGTGGGTCAGCGACACGCCCAGCGCGGCGGCCGCGGCGAAGGCGGCGCTGATGCCGTTGACGATGCGCACCGGTACGCCGGCCCGGCGCAGGAAATCGATCTCCTCGCCGGCGCGGCCGAACAGCAGCGCATCGCCGCCCTTGACCCGGACCACGCGCAGGCCCTGCAGCGCGTAGCGGCGCATCAGCCGGCAGATGAACGCCTGCGGGGTGGAACGGCAGCCGCCACGCTTGCCCACGCGCACCACCCGCGCGCGCGGAGCGAGTTCCACGATGCCTGGATCGACCAGTTCGTCCAGCAGCAGCACTTCGGCCGCCTGCAGTGCGCGCACCGCCTTGAGGGTCAGCAGTTCGAGATCGCCAGGACCGGCGGACAGCAGGACGACTTCGGCGGGGTGGCGGCGCGGGCCGGGCGGACCGGAATGCGTGGGCGATGCCATCGGAGTGACCCTCGTCTTCATGGGATGGTGGAGCCGTGCGGTTCATCGAACCCGTTGCGCGCTGGGGTCTTCATGCGCTCGCCGCCTCGCGGGCGAGCCGGGTGAGTTGCGGGATGCAGGAACCGCAAACCGTGCCGCAGCCCAGGCGCTGCTTGAGCGCTGAGATGTCGGCGCCTTCGCGCAGCTGCGCGCGGATCGCCGATTCGGTGACCTGGCGGCACACGCATACCAGTGGATCGCGCGCGACCTCGGCCAGCGCCGAGAACGCGGCCAGCCGCGGTCCGCGCCAGGCGTCGCCGGCCAGCGCGGTGCACAGCAGGGCGTCGCCGCCGGGCTGCACGTCGGTCCACAGCAGGCCGTCGATGAACTGGTCGGCGCCGGTGCCGCGCCAGGCCACGCGCTTGAGCAGGCCGCGGCGCGCGTCGCGGTATTCCAGCGTGTCTGCGCCTGCGGCCAGGGCCAGTGCGGCGTCCAGCGCCGCCAGCCACGCCACCGGCATGGCCGCGGGCGCCGCCGCACGCAGCACCAGCCACGCCACGCCTCCGCTGGCGGCCGCGTCGGACTGCAGCGACAGGCCTGCGTAACCGCACTCGCGCAGCAGCGGTTGCACCGCCTCGCGCATCGCCAGTACCTCGCCGCGGCGCGCGGCCAGCAGGTGCCAGCAGAACTGCGCCTTCTCCACCCGCACCGCGGCGTGCTTGAGCTCGGGCTGGCGCGAGCGCGCGTCCACCGCCGGCTGGCTGACTTCGTTGATGCCGCCGCTGGACAGGTGCTGGCCGCTCCAGTGCATCGCCGCGAACACCGTGCCCGAGCCGACCTCGTCGGACAGCTCCAGCGGCAGCACCAGTTCGCCGCGCTTGCTGGCCACGCGCACCAGCTCGCCGGCTTTCAGCCCACGCCGCGCGGCATCGTCCGGATGCATGCGCAGGCCCGGCTCGGGGCTGTGCGCGAACAACTCCGGCACCCGCCCGGTGCGGGACATGCCGTGCCACTGGTCGCGCAGGCGGCCAGTGAGCAGGCGCAGCGGGAAGCGCGCGGAGGTGGGCTCGGCCACCGGCTTGTAGGGGGTGGCGCGGAAGCGCGCGCGGCCGTCGGCGGTGGCGAACACACCGTCGGCGTAGCGGCGCACCTGGCCCTGCGCGCTGCCTGCGGGAAACGGCCACTGCTGCGGCCCGTCGTCCTCCAGGCGCGCGTAGTCCAGCCCGCCGATGTCCAGGTCGCGGCCGACGGTGAGCGCGCGGTGCTCGTCGAACAGCGCCTGCGGCGCATCGGCCTCGAACAGCGGCGCGGCGCCCGGCGCGGCCAGCCGCGCCTCCAGCCGGCGCGCGACCTCTCGCGCGATCCACCAGTCCGGCCGGGCCTGCCCGGGCGCGTCCACCGCCGCGCGCACGCGCGAGATGCGGCGCTCGGAATTGGTCACCGTGCCGTCCTTCTCGCCCCAGGTGCTGGCCGGCAGCAGCACGTCGGCGTAGGGCACCGTGTCGGTGCCGGCGAACGCCTCCTGCACGATCACGTACTCGGCGCGCTGCAGCGCCTCGCGCACCTGGCCGATGTCGGGCATCGAATGCACGGGGTTGGTGCAGGCGATCCACACCGCCTTGACCTTGCCCGCGCGCAGGCCTTCGAACAGTTCCACCGCGGCCAGTCCCGGGCGCGGCGACAGCGTGCCCGGCGCCAGTTTCCACAGCGCTTCCACTTCGGCGCGGTGCGACGCGTCGGCGATCTCGCGGTGCGCGGCCAGCATCGTGGCCATGCCGCCGACCTCGCGCCCACCCATCGCGTTGGGCTGCCCGGTCAGCGAGAACGGACCGGCACCGGGCCGGCCGAGCTGGCGCGTGGCCAGGTGCAGGTGGATCAGCGCCAGGTTCTTGTCGGTGCCGTGCGCGGACTGGTTCAGGCCCATGCAGTACAGCGACAGCGCCGCGGGGCTGCGGCCGAACCATTCGGCGGCGGTGACCAGGTCGGCTGCCGGAATCCCGCAGATCTCGGCCGACATGCGCGGGGTGTAGTCGCGCAGCAGCTTCTTGAGTTCGGCGAAGCCGGTGGTGTGGGCGGCGATGAACGCTTCGTCCAGCAGTCCCTCCCACACCAGGTGGTGGAGCATGCCGTTGAACAGCGCCACGTCGGTGCCCGGCTGGATCGCCAGGTGCAGGTCGGCCATCGCCGCGGTGTCGGTGCGGCGCGGGTCGACCACGATCCAGCGCACGTCCGGATCGGCCGCTTTGGCCGCTTCCAGCCGCCGGAACAGCACCGGGTGCGCGTACGCGGCGTTGCTGCCGGCGAACAGCACCGTCTTGGCGTGCTCCAGGTCCTCGTAGCAGGTCGGCGGACCGTCGGCGCCGAAGGCCAGTTTGTAGCCGGTCACCGCGCTGGACATGCACAGGCGCGAGTTGGTATCGATGTTGTTGGTGCCCAGCAGGCCCTTGGCCAGTTTGTTGAAGACGTAGTAGTCCTCGGTCAGCAGCTGCCCGGACAGGTAGAACGCGACCGAATCCGGGCCGTGGCGCTCGACGATTCCGGCCAGGCGCTCGGCGACCGTATCCAGCGCCAGCGCCCAGTCCACCGGTCGGCGCGGATCCTGGCGGCGGCCACGCAGCTCCGGCCACAGCGCGCGCCCGTGCAGGTCGCGCGCGCTGTCGGCCAGGGTCCGGCCCTTGCTGCACAGCCGGCCGAAGTTGGCCGGATGCGCCGGGTCGCCCTCCACGCCGGTGATGCGCTCGCCGTGCGCGCTGCGCTCGCTGTGGATCAGCACGCCACAGCCGACGCCGCAGTAGCAGCAGGTCGACCGCGTGGTGCGGCGCTCGCCGAGCGTGGCCGGGGCGCCGGCGCCATCCATCAGACGACGATCTCCGCCACCGTGGCGGCGGACGAGGGTGCGGGCACGAGCGACAGCCACACCTCGCCGTCGCGCAGCTGCACCGGATACGTGCGCGCGCAGCCGACGTCCGGCGCGCAGGCCTGGCCGCTGTCCAGACCGATGTTCCAGCCGTGCAGCGGGCAGGTCACCGTGTCGCCGCTGACAATACCCTGCGACAGCGGGCCTCCCTTGTGCGGGCAGCGGTCGGCCAGCGCGAACACGCGTCCGGCGGCCGGTCGGAACAGGGCGATGTCGTCGCCGTCCTCGCGCCGCAGCACCCGCGCACCCAGCAGCGGGATGTCGTCGATCGCGCAGATGCGCACCCAGGCTTCGGTTGCGCCCATCGTCAGTCCTCCAGTGCCACGGCGATCTGCCGGTCCGGTTTCAGGGGCCCAAGCTTCAGTGGGGCGTACTCGCGCGCCTGGGTGCCGGCGATACGCGCGGCCCACGGGTCGGGCAGGCCTTCCAGCGCGTACAGCAGACGCTCGAACAGCGCGCGCCGGTTGGCCGCGTCCTCGACCACCTTCTGCTTGACATAGTCCAGGCCGACCCGGTCCAGGTAGTGCACGGTGCGGTCCAGGTAGTAGGCCTCCTCGCGGTACAGCTGCAGGAACGCGCCGGTGTATTCCTTCACTTCCTCGGCGGTCTTCACCTTGGCCAGGAAGCGGGCGACCTCGGTCTTGATCCCGCCGTTGCCGCCGACGTGGATCTCCCAGCCCGAGTCCACCGCGATGATCCCCACGTCCTTGATCCCGGACTCGGCGCAGTTGCGCGGGCAGCCGGACACCGCCAGCTTGACCTTGTGCGGGCTCCACATGTTGGCCAGCATCGTCTCCAGGTCGATGCCCATCTGCGTGCTGTTCTGGGTGCCGAAGCGGCAGAACTCGCTGCCCACGCAGGTCTTCACCGTGCGGATCGACTTGCCGTAGGCATGGCCGGACTTCATGCCCAGGTCCTGCCACACCCCGACCAGGTCCTCCTTCTTCACCCCCAGCAGGTCGATGCGCTGGCCGCCGGTGACCTTGACCATCGGGATGGCGTACTTGTCGGCCACGTCGGCGATCCGGCGCAGTTCGGACGGGTTGGTCACTCCGCCCTTCATCTGCGGCACCACCGAGAAGGTGCCGTCCTTCTGGATGTTGGCGTGCGCGCGCTCGTTGATGAAGCGGCTCTGCGGGTCGTCCACCGCCTCGCGCGGCCAGGTCGAGAGCAGGTAGTAGTTGATCGCCGGCCGGCAGGTCGCGCAGCCGTTGGGCGTGCGCCACTCCATGAAGGCATAGGCCTGGGCGTGGCTGACCAGGTGGTGTTCGCGGATCGCGTGGCGCACCTCGCCGTGGCTGAGCGCGGTGCAGCCGCACACGGCCTTGGTCTTGGGCGTCTCCTGGAAGTTGGAGCCCAGGCAGTTCATCAGGATCTGCTCGACCAGGCCGGTGCACGAGCCGCAGGAGCTGGCCGCCTTGGTGTGCTTCTTGACATCGTCGACGGTGAACAGGCCCTGCTCGCGCACCGCCTTGACGATGGTGCCCTTGCACACGCCATTGCAGCCGCAGACCTCGTCGCCGTCGGCCATGGTCGCCACGCGGTCCTGGCCGGCGGTGCCCGAGTCGCCCAGCGCGGTCTCGCCGAACGCCAGCGTGTCGCGACGCTCGCCGATCGCGCTGCCGTCCTTGATCTGCTTGAAGTACCAGGCGCCGTCGCCGGTGTCGCCGTACAGGCAGGCGCCGACCAGCCGGTCGTCCTTGATCACCAGCCTCTTGTACAGCCCGCCGGACGGATCGGAGAGCACGATCTCCTCGGTGCCCTCCCCGCCCATGAACTCGCCGGCCGAGAACAGGTCGATGCCGGTGACCTTGAGCTTGGTCGACACCGCCGAGCCCTTGTAGATGCCGATGCCGTAGGTGGCCAGGTGGTTGGCGCAGATCTTGGCCTGCTCGAACAGCGGCGCGACCAGGCCGTAGGCGATGCCGCGATGGCTGGCGCACTCGCCCACCGCGTACACGCGCGGGTCGTAGGTCTGCAGGGTGTCGTTGACGACGATGCCGCGGTTGCAGTGGATGCCGGCGGCCTGGGCCAGGGTGGTGTTGGGACGGATGCCGGCGGCCATCACCACCAGGTCGGCCGGGACTTCCCCGCCGTCGGAGAAGCGCACCGCGGTCACCTCGCCATCGGCATTGCCGACGATCTCGGTGGTCGAAGTGTTGAGGCGGAAGTCCAGGCCGCGTTCGGCCAGCGACTTCTCCAGCAGCGCGCCGGCCACCGGATCGAGCTGGCGTTCCAGCAGCCAGCCGGCCAGGTGGACCACGGTCACCTGCATGCCGCGCAGCTTCAGGCCATTGGCCGCCTCCAGGCCGAGCAGGCCGCCGCCGATCACCACCGCGTGCTTCTTCACCCGGGCGGTGTCGATCATCGTCTGCGTGTCCTGGATGTCGCGGTAGCCGATGACGCCCTTCAGGTCCTTGCCCGGGACCGGCAGGATGAACGGCACCGAGCCGGTGGCCAGCAGCAGGCGGTCGTATTCGGCCTCGGTGCCGTCGGCGGCGATCACCCTGCGGCGCACGCGGTCGATCGTGGCGACCTCCTTGCCCAGGTGCAGGGTGATGCCGTTGTCCGCGTACCAGGACAGCGGGTTGAGCACGATCTCGTCGAACCGCTGTTCGCCGGCCAGCACCGGCGAGAGCAGGATGCGGTTGTAGTTCGGGTGCGGCTCGGCGCCGAACACGGTGATGTCGTACATGTCCGGCACCAGCTTCAGCAGCTCCTCGAGCGTGCGGATGCCGGCCATGCCGTTGCCCACCACCACCAGTCTTGGCTTCTTCATCTTCAGTTCTCGCTGTGCTGGTCCGGCAGCGCGCGGGTCATGAACGCGCTGCACGGGTCTTCGATGTAATGGGCGAACGGTCCGCAGGGAGCGAAACCGAAGCGTTGGTAGAGCGCGCGGGCCGGCGCGAACTCCGGCTGGGTGCCGGTTTCCAGGCTCAGCCGGCGATAGCCGCGCTGCCGCGCCTCGTCCAGGAGGTGCCGCATCAGCGCGGAGGCCACGCCGCGGCCGCGATACGCGGCGATGGTGCGCATCGACTTGATCTCGCCATGCCGGCCGTCCAGCTCGCGCAGGGCCGCGCAACCCACCAGGGTGTCGCCATGCCAGGCGCTCCAGAAGCTGATGTCCGGCACGCGCAGCCGGGACAGGTCCAGTGCGTGGACGCTTTCCGGGGGCGAGATGCGGCGCATCTCGTCCAGGTGCTCGCGCAGCAGCGCGGCGATCTCCGGACCGGTCAGCGGATCGATCGCGATCTGCATCCGCATGGCCTCAGACCCGCGCCGCGCCCGCCGCGGCCCAGTGCAGGCGCCAGCGCTGCTTCACTCCGACCAGGCACAGCGAAGCGGCGAGGGTGATGCCGGCGAACAGCCACAGGCCCAGTGCATAGGACCCCAGGTTCTGCTTGACCACGCCCAGGCCGGCGGCGAGCAGGAAGCCGCCGACGCCGCCGGCCATGCCGATCAGCCCGGTCATCAGCCCGATCTCGGCGCCGAAACGCTGCGGCACCAGCTGGAACACCGCGCCGTTGCCGGCGCCCAGGCACAGCAGCGTGGCCACGAACAGCGCCACCGTCGCCGCCGCGCCGCCCATGCCCATCGCGGCCAGCGCCACCAGCACGGTGACCGCGGCGTACACCATCTGCAGCGAGCGCGTGCCGCCGATGCGGTCGGCGATCACGCCGCCGAGCGGACGCATCACCGAGCCGGCGAACACGCAGGCCGCCGTGGCCCAGCCGGCCAGCGTCGGCGCGAAGCCGAACTGGTCGTGGAAGTAGCCCGGCAGCGCGCTGGCGAACCCGGCGAAGCCGCCGAAGGTGATCGCGTAGAAGAACATGAACCACCAGGAGTCGCGGTTGCCGACCAGCACGCGCCGGTAGTCGGACAGGCGCTTGCGCGCGACCGGCACCGGCGCGTCCTTCGCGCACGCGGCGAACACCAGCAGCACCGCCAGCAGCGGGATCGCCGCCAGCCCGAACACGGCCTGGAAACCGAACGCGGCCGCCAGCGCCGGCGCGAACAGCGCGGCGAACACGGTGCCGGAGTTGCCGGCCCCGGCAATACCCATCGCCGTGCCCTGGTGTTCGGGCGGATACCAGCGCGACGCCAGCGGCAGCGCCACCGCGAACGAGGCGCCGGCCACGCCCAGCATCACGCCCAGCAGCAGCACCTGGCCGAAGCTGTGCACGCCCAGGCGCCAGGCGGCCAGCAGCGCGGCGATGACCACGACCTGGGCCAGCACGCCGGTGCGCTTGGCGCCGATGCGGTCCGCAAGCAGGCCGAGGAACAGCCGCAGCACCGCGCCGCACAGGATCGGCACGGCCACCATCAGCGCGCGCTGCTGGGTGTCCAGCTGCAGCGCCTGCGCGATCTGCACCTGCAGCGGACCCAGCAGGTACCAGACCATGAAGCTCAGGTCGAAGTAGAGGAACGCCGACAGCAACGTCGGGGTGTGTCCGGCTTTCCAGAAGGATCGGTTCATGCCCAGCCATCTCCGGGTTGGCCGCCCCGCGGCGCGGGGTGGTGTGGACGGTTTGCAGCGCGGAAACAAAAAAAGGCGTCCCCCGGTTCGCACCGGGAAGACGCCGTTGTCTGCGTGGCCTCGGCCGCCGTTGGCCTGGCTACGTGATCGGGTTGTGGGCGGGCACGCCGTTGCGCCCGCATCCAGGCACTACGCAATGGCCGTGCCAATTCTTGGCGCAGTGCAGCATCGGGCCCGGAAACGCACGTTTTCCGCCGGTTGTCGTCGATGCGTGCGGCCGCCGGACGCGCGTCGTCGGGCCGGCGCCAAGTGCCGCTTGCACCGCGCCGGTGCGCTTCGGCACCACGAACGGGAAGTCCGCACCATCACCGCGCGCGCGGGTCGATCAGGTTCGATCAGGCGGGGGCGTCGCCTGCCAGCGGCGCCAGGCTGCCGCGCGCATCGCGTGCCGGCAGCGGCACGCCGAGTCCGCGCGCGGCGTCGCGCCAGGTATCCAACCGGTAGACGTCGTCCAGCCAGGCATCGCCATCGTCGCCCGGCGGCAGCCAGCCCCAGCGGCGGAACTGGCCCAGGAACCAGCGCCCGTCGGACGGCCAGGGGAAGTTGGCCTGGCCGTCGGCATGGAACTGCAGCGCCTCCCGCGCCGGTTCGTCCGCCGGCGGCACCAGGCCAGCGGCCAGCCGTTCGGCGGGCAGGCCGATCGCCTCCGGCGCGGCCAGCCACTGCGCGGCCTGCAGGCGATGGCGCGGATCGGCGTCCAGCCAGCGGCACGCTTCCAGCACCGCCGCGGTCAACGCGGTGGCGAGTTCCGGCTGCAGCGCGGCGAAGTCGCGGCGGCAGGCCAGCACCTTCTCCGGATGGCCGGGCCACAGCTGGCCGCTGCGCACGACCCGGCGACCGGCCTGCAGCGCTTCGGCCTGCCCGCCCCAGGGTTCGCCGGCGCAGAAGCCGTCGATCTGCCCGTCGGCCAGCGCCTGCGGCATCTGCGGCGGCGGCAGGGTCACCGCTTCGATGTCGCGCATCGGATCCACGCCGTGGGCGGCGAGCCAGTGGTACAGCCACAGCGCATGGGTGCCGGTGGGGAAGGTCTGCGCGAACACCGGCCGCCGCGGCAGCGCGCGCAGCGCGTCGGCCAGGGGCGTACCGGGCCGTTCCTGGGCGCGGTCCAGCGCCTGCGCCAGCGGACGCGACAGGGTGATGGCCTGGCCGTTGCGGTTGAGGCCCAGCAGGATCGCCAGGTCCGCGCGCGGTCCGCCGATGCCGGTCTGCACCGCCAGCACCATCGCCGCCATCGCGTGCGCCGCGTCCAGCTCGCCCGACAGCAGCCGGTCGCGCAGCGTGGCCCACGACGGCTGCCGCTGCAGGCGCAGTTCGAAGCCGTGCTTCCGGTCCAGCCCCAGCTGCGCCGCCGCGACCAGCGGCGCGGCGTCGAGCAGCGGCATGAAGCCCACGTCCAGCGTGCGCGGCGGCGGGGAAGTCGGGTTCGTCGTCGTCATCGGCTCATCCCAGCAGGTCGGCCATGGCCAGGATCCGGCGCGCCACGTCGGCCAGCTTAAGTCCCTGTTTCATCGCCTGCTGGCGCAGCGCGGCGTAGGCCTCGGCCTCGCTCATGCCGCGGCGGTCCATCAGCAGGCCCTTGGCGCGGTCGATGTCCTTGCGCTCGCCCAGCTTCTGCTCCAGCACGTCCAGGCGCTGGCGCACGTGCGCCTGCTGCTCGAAGCGGGCCAGGGCCACGCTCAGGATCGGCGCCAGCCGCGCCGGCGCCAGGCCATCGACCACGTAGGCGGCCACGCCGGCGCCGACCGCATCGCGGATCAGTGCGTCGTCGCCGTCGGCCGAGAACATCACCACCGGCCGCGGCGCGTGCCGGTGCAGCATCGCCAGCTGTTCGAGGGTGTCGCGCGAGGGCGAATCGACGTCGAGGATGACCACGTCCGGCTGCCGCTCCTGCACCGCCTTGAGCAGCCCGGCCGCCGCGGCCACGTGCGGCAGCACCTCATAGCCGGCCTGCCGGAGCGCCTGCTCCAGGTCGGCGATGGGCTTGTCGGTGTCGTTGACCAGGAGGACGCGGAGCATCGGGGAAGGCGGAAGGCAGGGTTTCCGCCCGATGTTGCCATGCAACATGAAGCCGCGGCGAGCCCCGCATGCGCCGCGACGCCCGCCGGGCGGCCTGGCGCGTGGGAATACCGGCAAGTCGGCGCCCGCAAGCCCGTGGATTGACCTGCATCAAGGACAGGACCGGCGCGCGACCCTAGCCTTCCCCGCCATGGCCACCCTGTCCGCCCTGTTCGACCCGCAGCTGCTCCGGCGCTACGACGTGCCCGGGCCGCGCTATACGTCCTACCCGACCGCGCCGCAGTTCTCGGCCGGCTTCGGCGAGGTGGACCTGCGCAGGATGGCCGCGGCCAGCAACGGCGACCCGATCCCGCGTCCGGTCTCGCTGTACCTGCACATCCCGTTCTGCACCAGCCCGTGCTTCTACTGCGGCTGCAACCGCATCATCACCCGCGACAAGGGCCGCGGTGCGGCGTACCTGACCCGGCTGTACCGCGAGATCGCCATGGCCTCGTCCATGTTCGACCGCGACCGCGACGTGGAACAGGTGCATTTCGGCGGCGGCACGCCCAACTTCCTCGACCCGGAGCAGATCGCCGAGGTGGTGGACGTGCTGCGCCGGCACTTCTCCCTCGCCCGCGGCGAACGGATGGACTGCTCGATCGAACTGGACCCGCGCTTCATCGCCCCGGCCAAGGTCGGGCAGCTCGCCGCCGCCGGCTTCAACCGCGCCAGCCTGGGCGTGCAGGACTTCGACCCGGTGGTGCAGCAGGCGGTCAACCGCGTGCAGGGCGTGGAGCAGACCCTGGACGTCATCGACGCCTGCCGCGCGCACGGCTTCCGCTCGGTCAACGTCGACCTGATCTACGGCCTGCCCAGGCAGACGATCGAAGGCTTCTCGCGCACCCTGGACATCACCCTGCAGGCGCGCCCGGACCGGCTGGCGATCTACGGCTATGCGCACCTGCCCAACCTGTTCCGCCCGCAGCAGCGCATCCACGAGCAGGACCTGCCCACGCCGGAGGCCAAGCTGGACCTGCTGCGCCTGGCCATCGACAAGCTCGGCCAGGCCGGCTACGTCTACATCGGCATGGACCACTTCGCCCTGCCCGGCGACGACCTGGCCCGCGCCCAGCGCGAAGGCGGGCTGCACCGCAACTTCATGGGCTACACCACCCACGCCGAGAGCGACCTGGTCGGGCTGGGGGTGAGTGCGATCAGCCACATCGGCGCCAGCTTCAGCCAGAACCCGCGCGACCTGGCCGGTTGGGAACAGGCGATCGACGCCGGCCGCCTGCCGGTGTGGCGCGGCATGGAACTGGACGGGGACGACGTGATCCGCGCCGACGTGATCCAGTCGCTGATGTGCCATGGCGCACTGGACTTCGACGCGGTCGGCCGCCGCCACTTCATCGAGTTCCGCGACTATTTCGGCGAGGCGCTGGCGCGGCTGGCGCCCTTGCAGGACGACGGACTGGTGGAAGTGGACCGCGACGGACTGCGCGCGACCTCGCGCGGCCGGCTGCTGCTGCGTATCATCGCCATGTGCTTCGACCGCTATCTCACGCCCGCCGCCGACGCGGCCCCGCCCCGGTACTCGCGCACCGTCTGAGCCGGACGGGAATTCTGGCGGGGAATCGCGCATGAGTCCGCAGACCGTGTTCCCGCGCACCGGGCCGGCCGTGATGGCCGACGACGGCGATGCGCTGACCTTCTGCTCGACCTGCGCGTTCTCGCAGGCCTGCCTGTCCGAAGGCATGGACAAGAGCGCGCTGATCGACCTGCACGTGCTGGTCGAGCACGTCGGCCCGCTGCACCCGGGCGAGCACGTGTTCCGCGAGGGCGATCCGTTCACCGCGATCGCCGCGGTCCGCGCCGGCACGGTCAAGACCTACCAGGTCGACCGCAACGGCCACGAGCAGGTGCTCGGCTTCCACCTGCCCGGCGAGGTGATCGGCCTGAACGCGATCCACGGCGACCGCTATCCCTGCAACGCGGTGGCGCTGGACACGGTGATGCTGTGCCGGTTCTCGTTCCCGAAGATCGCCACCCTGGCCCAGCGCCTGCCCAACCTGCAGCAGCACCTGTTCCGGCTGATGAGCCGTGACATCGGCGTGGCCGCGCTGTTCGCCCGCGACAACAGCGCCGACGAGCGCATGGCGGCGTTCCTGATCGGCCTGTCGCGGCGGCTGGCCGCGCGCGGCTTCTCGCCGCGGCGCTTCCAGCTGACGATGTCGCGCACCGACATCGCCAACTACCTGCGCCAGGCGCCGGAAACGGTCAGCCGGGTGCTGCGCCGCTTCGAACTGGAGGGTCTGCTGCACATCAAGCAGCGCGACGTCGAGATCGTGGACATGGAGCGCCTGCAGGCGCTGGCCCTGGCCGTCCTGCGCGAGTGAGCTTCCCTGCTGTGGGAGCCGGTCTTGCCGGCGACGCGACGCCGTCGGCACGGGCGGCGTCCTCGCAGTTCCAATGCCCGGGTCGCCCGCAAGACAGGCTCCTACAAGGGAATCGGCCCGGGATGCCGACCGGCGCCGATCCCATGCGGCTTGACCTGCGTCATGGAGGCCCGCGCCGCGCGCATCCAACAATGCGGCCATTCCCCACAGGAGAGAGCCGCGTCATGAATTCCACCCGCAAGCTGTGGGCAGGCCTGGCGGTCCTGCTCATCGCCTCGTTCGCCGTCCTGCTCTGGATCGGTGGCGAGATCCACCGCCAGGCCCCGCCGATGCCCGAACGGGTGGCGACCACCGACGGCACCGTGGTCTATACCCGCCAGGACATCGAGACCGGACGCCAGGTCTGGCAGTCGATCGGCGGCCAGCAACTGGGCTCGATCTGGGGCCACGGCGGTTACGTCGCCCCGGACTGGGGCGCGGACTGGCTGCACCGCGAAGCCGAGGCCGTGCTCGACCTGTGGGCGAGGCGCGAACACGGGGTGGACAGCTACGGGCAGCTCGACGCCGCCACCCGGGCCGCCTACGCGCAGCGGCTGCAGGCGCTGCTGCGGCCCAACACGTACGACGCGGCCACCGGCACCGTCACCATCGACGCCGACCGCGCGGTGGCGATGGAACAGGTCGCCGCGCACTACCGGAGCCTGTTCGGCAACGATCCGGCCACCGCGGCGCTGCGCGAGGCCTACGCCATGCGCAACGACACCGTGCCCGACGCCGGACACCGCCGGCAGCTGGCCGCGTTCTACTGGTGGGCCGCATGGTCGTCGGTGACGCAGCGTCCCGGCGCCGAGATCACCTACACCGCCAACTGGCCGCACGACGAGCTGGTCGGCAACACGCCGCCGTCCAACCTGTTCATCTGGACGGTGTTCAGCGTGCTGTTCCTGGTCGCCGGCATCGGCCTGCTGGGCTGGCACTACGCGGTCAACCACGGCGAGGAAATGGCGCCGGTGCTGCCCAAGGCCGACCCGCTGGCGGCGATCAAGGTCACCCCGTCGATGCGCGCCACCGCCAAGTACTTCTGGGTGGTGATGGCGCTGTTCCTGGTGCAGATCCTGCTCGGCGCGATCACCGCGCACTACCAGGTCGAGGGCCAGGAGGCCTACGGCTTCGCCCTGGCCGACGTGCTGCCCTACTCGCTCACCCGCACCTGGCACACCCAGCTGTCGGTGCTGTGGATCGCCACCGCCTGGCTGGGCATGGGCCTGTACATCGGCCCGGCGATCTCCGGCCATGAGCCGAAGTTCCAGCGCCTGGGCGTCAACGTGCTGTGGACCTGCCTGATCGTCATCGTGGTCGGCGCCTTCGCCGGGCAGTGGTTCGCGGTGATGCAGAAGCTGGGCCTGGCCCACAACTTCTGGTTCGGCCACCAGGGCTGGGAATACGTCGACCTGGGCCGCTTCTGGCAGCTGTTCCTGTTCGTCGGCCTGCTGCTGTGGCTGACCCTGGTCGGCCGCGCGCTGTGGCCGGCCATGCGCAAGGGCACCGACTCGCGCTCGATCGTCGGCCTGCTGTTCCTGTCGGTGGTCGCGATCGGCCTGTTCTACGCCGCCGGCCTGATGTGGGGCGAGCACACCCACCTGTCGATGGTCGAATACTGGCGCTGGTGGGTCGTGCACCTGTGGGTGGAAGGCTTCTTCGAGGTGTTCGCGGTGGCGGTGATCGCCTTCCTGTTCACCCGCCTGGGCCTGCTGCAGACCCGCACGGCCACGATCGCGGTGCTGTTCGCCACCATCGTGTTCATGGCCGGCGGCGTGCTGGGCACCCTGCACCACCTGTACTTCACCGGCACGCCCACGGCGGTGATCGCGCTGGGCGCCAGCTTCTCGGCGCTGGAAGTGGTGCCGCTGGCCTACGTCGGCTTCGAGGCCTACCACAGCTGGAAGCTGGGCAAGGCCACGCCGTGGATGGCGCGTTACCGCTGGCCGATCATGTTCTTCCTGGCGGTCTCGTTCTGGAACCTGGTGGGCGCCGGCCTGTTCGGCTTCCTGATCAACCCGCCGCTGTCGCTGTACTACATGCAGGGCCTGAACCTGACCCCGACCCACGGCCACACCGCGCTGTTCGGCGTGTACGGCATGCTCGGCATCGGCCTGATGCTGTTCTGCCTGCGCGGACTCAAGCCGGACGTGGTCTGGAGCGACCGGATGCTGGGCACCGCGTTCTGGTCGCTGAACATCGGCCTGGCCGGCATGGCCCTGTTCACCCTGCTGCCGCTGGGCATCCTCCAGCTGATCGCCGCGCTCGACCACGGCTACTGGTACGCGCGCTCGGCCGAGTTCATGCAGCAGCCGATCGTGGACCTGCTGGTGTGGATGCGGGTGCCGGCCGACACGCTGTTCAGCGTCGGCGCGCTGACCCTGGCCTGGTTCGTGTTCCGGCTGTGGGTGGCGCCGAAGCGGGAGGCGCCGGTGCCGTCGGCGGCAGCGGTCGCCGCCGCGGCGATCGTGCCGAAACACTGAGTCCTGCCATAACGCGATGCGCATCGGGGCCGCCAGCGTGCGGCCCCGATGCTTTCTCAGACATCAGAACTTGTAGCGCAGCCGCATGCCGAACTGCTTGGGCTCCTCCATGACCACCAGCGGCGTGTTCGCGGTATCGATGCGCATGTGCGAGATCACGTCCTCGTTGAAGATATTGGTGCCGTACAGATCCACCTGCCAGTCACCCTGAGGAGTGCCAAAGCTGATGTTGAAATAGACCTTGACCGAACCGTCCTGGCGGTCCGAATACAGCCGCGACTCGTTGACATTGCCCTGCCCGCTGCCATCCAGGAAGCTGCCCTGGCTGATCAGGGACGGATCTATCCGGTCGACGTTCTCCGGGGTGAGGTAGTACTCGCTGCGGTACTGCGCACCGATCAGCGGAGTGATCCGGAAGCCGTTGGCCAGGGTGAAGTAGTGGGTGTAGTTCAGGGTCAGGGTGACGTCCGGCGTGCTGCGGGGCGTGTTGCCGGCCACGTCATGGGGCGCGCACCAGCTCAGGTTGTCGTTCGGGCAACCCACCACGTGGCTGTACACGAACTCCTTGTAGCGGGCATGGGTGTAGGTGAAGAAGCCGGACAGCAGGCCGTTGTCGCCCATGGCCGCGGAACCCTCGAGCTCGAAGCCGTAGGCCTCCACCTTCGGCGCGTTGACCACGGCGTACTCGATCTGGTTCGAGAACTGGCTGTCATCCAGGTTGACCGGATCGAGCAGGTCGAATACCTCGCCGGCCGCCGTGCCGCAGCCCAGGGCCGCCTCCGGTCCGGTCGGCCCGCCATCCAGGATGCCGTTGCCGTTGAGATCGCAGTCGCGGTCGCCGAAGTTGTAGAACTGCGCCTCCTGCTTGTCCTTGTAGTCCATGTAGAACAGCGCGGTGGCGAAATTGACCCGGCGATCGAACGCGGTGCCCTTGGCGCCGATCTCGTAGTTGACCAGGCTTTCGGTCTTGACCGGGATCACCACCCGCTCCGGGTCGAAGCGTTCGATCAGCAGGCGCTGGTCCTGCAGCTTGGCCTTGTGCCCGGTGGAGATCGAGGCGTAGGTATTGATCTCGTCGCTCAGCCTGTAGTTCATGCCGATGCGGTAGTCGTTGAACGAATCGTGCGCATCCGGCGACTCGTTGCTGGCGATCAGGCATTCGGGCTGCTGCAGCGCGGCGATGCCGGCGTGGAAGAACACGCCGCCCATGGCCTCGTTGAGCGGCGAGTTCGCCACCGCGTTGGCACAGGCATCGCCGGTCAGACCGTACTGGGCCGCGCCCCGGTTGGATTTCTCGTCGTTGCTGTGGCGGATGCCGGCGAAGGCGGAAAAACGGTCGTTGAACTCGTAGGTACCGTCGAAATAGGCCGCATCGGTCTCCACGGTGTAGCGCGGATTGGGGTAGATGGCCCAGCCGAAGTGGAAGAACGAGACCCCCAGGGTGCGCGAGGTCACCTCCTTGAAGTCGAAGTAGCCGGCGACCCACTTGAACGGGCCGTCGCCGTTGGAGGAGAACTGCAGCTCGTTGACGCGCGACTCGTTCTTCCACGGATCGTCGAGGAAGCCGATCTCGATCGCGGCGCCGCCGTCGGTGTCCTGCGCCATCGTCTGCTCGAAATCGCTTTCGCCGTAGGTGTACTTGACGTCGAACAGGTCGGGGAACGAGTACTGCATCACCGAGCGGAGATTGTCGATCTTCTGGTCCATGACCCCGCGGAACGACAGGAAGGCGGTGCGGCCATCGGCCTGCGCCACCTGCGACGGCGAATAGTGCTGCTCGCAGTCGGCGCGCTGGCAGTCCACCGCCAGCGGCGATCCCAGTGCGTTGTTGCGGAAGCCCTCGTAGGTCACGTACCAGCTGAAGCTGTCGGTCGGCTCGAGCAGCGCGCTGAGGCGGTAGGCCTCGTTGTCCTTGGAGCCGAACGAACCGACGCCGTTGTCGTCGGGGCTGCCGTACATGGTTTCGAAGTAGGGGATGAAGCCGCCGTCCGGGTTCTGCCCCAGGGTGTTGAAGTTCAGCGGCAGCTGGTCGACGTTGGTGAGCGGGTTGCCGTCCGACAGGCCGCCGCCGGTCAGCTGCTCGATGTAGTTGTTGACGGTTTCGTCGCGCACCAGCCGGTAGGCGCTGCGCTGCTCGTATTTCGAGTAGGCCGCGCGCAGGGCGAACTTGTCCCCCAGCGGCAGGTTGAACACGCCGCGATAGCCTTCGCCGTGGTCGGTGGCCACGGTGGCGTCCACCCAGCCCTCGATGGCTTCGGTGCTGGGCCGGTTGGGGATGACGTTGATCGCGCCGACGGTGGCGTTGCGGCCGGCCAGGGTGCCCTGCGGGCCGCGCGCCACTTCCACCCGCTGGACGTCGTTGAACAGCTGCAGGGTCGCCTGCGGCCGCGGGGTATAGACCCCGTCGATGTTGAACGAGACGTTGGCCTCGCCGGTTTCGATGAAATTGGAATTGCCGATGCCGCGGATGTTGATGTCCACCGAGCCCTGGCCATCCACGCCGTTGTCGCGTATCTGCAGGCCCGGGACCGCCTGGCTCAGGTTGGAGATGTTCTGGATGTTGAGCGTGTCGAGCTGCTCGCCGGACACGGCGGTGATGGCGATGGGCGTATCGCGCAGCGAGGTCTCGCGGCGCGTGGCCGTCACCACGATGCTGTCCAGTTCGGTCACGACCTCGTCGCGCTTGGACTGCGTGCCGGCGGCGGGCGCGGCCGGGTCCTGCGCGGCCCCGGCGTCCTGCGCGAAGGCGGCCGTGGACAGGAAACAGGCATTTGCGATCGCAAGCGCCAGGGCATTCTTCATGTACTTCATGGGTCTCTCCTCCCCCTCAAGTGATGTGTTGGCGTTGCGTTCGTTTTCCCGGGACCGAGGCGGCAGGGAGACGACTTCCAGAAGCGTTTTGCCGCGATACTTGCGGCCCATCGATCGCCGGCGCCGTCCGGACCCCCTCTGGACAGCGCCTATGTACACGATTACATTACCGCTGGCGGTGATATGTATACGATTACATCCAGGATGTAACCTTGCACCGCAACAAGTGTTCGCCCGGGGAGGGGGAACGTCGGGTCGCCCGACCCAGCTTCTGGCCGAAGGACGTCCGTGAACAGCTACCTGCGCTACAGCCTGCTGCTGGCCATCGCCGTGTCCTGCGGCGGATTCGTGTTCGGGTTCGACGCCTCGGTGATTTCCGGGGCGATCGGCCAGGTGTCCGTCGAGTTCGGGCTGGGCGCCTGGCAGCAGGGCATGGTGGTCAGCGCCCCGACCCTGGGGGCGACCCTGGCCGCGCTGTTCGCAGGCCGCCTCAGCGACAAGCTGGGCCGGAAGAAGCTGCTGATCGCGATCGCGTGGCTCTACCTGGTGTCCGCCATCTGGTCGTGCCTGGCGACGGATTTCGCGACCCTGACCCTGGCCCGGTTCGTCGGCGGGCTGGCCTTCGCATCGCTGATCCTGGCGCCGGTCTACATCGCCGAGATCTCGCCCGCCCGGCATCGCGGCAAGTTCGTCTCCATCAACCAGCTCAACATCATGCTGGGGTTCTCCGCCGCCTATTTCTCCAACTACCTGCTGCTCAATGCCTCCCACGACGGCAGCGGCATGGCATTCGGTTTGACCCAGGCCAATGCGTGGCGCTGGATGCTGGGGGCCGAGATCCTGCCGGCGGCGCTGTTCCTGGGCGTGTTGATGTTCATCCCGGAGAGCCCGCGCTGGCTGTTCCTGAAAGGCCGGGACGCGGAGGCCGAAGCGGTGCTCAACCGGGTGGTCGCGCCACCCGACCGGGCGGCGCAGCTGGCCGAGATCCGGCGCCACAGCACCGGCAAGGCGGCCGATCTCGCAAGCCAGCTGCGCAGCCTGTTCGGGCCGCGGCTGCGGCTGGCCCTGTTCATCGGGCTGATCGTCGCGGCGATGCAGCAGATCACCGGCGTGAACGCGATCTATTTCTACGCGCCGACCATCTTCGAGCAGAGCGGCATCGGCACGAATGCCGCCTTCGCCCAGGCCATCTGGGTGGGCATCATCAATGTCGTCTTCACCATCGTCTCGATGATGGCCATCGACCGGCTGGGGCGCAGGCCGCTGATGCTGACCGGCCTGGCGGGCGTGGTGTTGAGCATGGGCCTGTGCGCCTACGGCTTCGGCACCGCCAGCTACCAGCTCACCGACGACAGCATCGCCCGGATGGAATCGACGCTCCCGGCGGGCAAGCTCGACGCCCTGGCGGGGGTGCATTTCGAAAACGACGTGGCCTTCAAGCAGGCGCTGCGCCAGTCGCTGGGCGAGGAACTTGCACGCGCGCACGAGGCCGAGCTGATCAAGGCCGCCGTCAGCATGCGTCCGCTGCTCGTCCTGATCGGCATCCTCGGCTTCGTGGCCTCGTTCGCGCTGTCGCTGGGGCCGGTGACCTGGGTCCTGCTGTCAGAGATCTTCCCCAGCCACATGCGCGGCCTGGCCATCTCACTGGTCGGCCTGGTCAACAGCGCGATCAGCTTCTCGGTGCAACTGCTGTTTCCCTGGGAGCTGAGCACCCTGGGCAGCGCCTACACCTTCCTCATCTATGGCCTGTTCGCGATGCTTGGATTCGGGCTGGTCTGGTGGCTGCTGCCGGAAACCAAGGGACGCTCGCTGGAACAGCTGGAAGACCGGCTTGACGGAGCAACGGTGGCGCCATGAAGCGGACCGTCCGCTGGGGCATCGTCGGCAGCGGCAGGATCGCCCGCCAGTTCGCCGCGGACTTCGCCCATGCCGGGCCGCAGGTGGCGCTGCACGCGGTGGCCGCGCGCTCGGCGGCCGATGCGGAGGCCTTCGCGCGGCACTGGGGCGTCGCGTACGGCTTCGGCGAGTACCGGGCCGTCTTCGAGCATCCGCAGGTCGACGTGGTGTACATCGCCACGCCGCATGCCCTGCACTTCGAGCACGCGGCCTCGGCCCTGCGCGCCGGCAAGGCGGTGGTGTGCGAGAAGCCGCTGTGCCTGGACGCGGCGCAGGCGGGTGCGCTGATCGACATCGCGCGGCAGCACGACCGTTACCTGGTGGAAGGGATGTGGAGCTACTTCCTGCCCGCGGTCGGCCAGGCGCTGCAGTGGGTCCGGGACGGGCGGATCGGCGAGCTCGTCCAGGTCCGTTCCGATTTCGGCTACCCGCTGCCGTATGCGCCGGACCGCCGCGAGTACGACCACCGCCTGGGCGGCGGCGCGCTGCTGGAGCTGGGCGTCTATCCGGTGTCGCTGGCGTGCCGGATGTTTCCCGGCATGCCCGACCGCGTGCAGGCCTCGGCGAGATTCGCCCCGAACGGGGTCGAGGACGACATGTCGGCGCTGCTCGAGTACGGCGATGCCATCGCCAACCTGTCCACCTCGTTCCGCAGCAAGCTGCCGAATATCGCCTACCTGGTCGGCACCCAGGGATACATCGCCATCCCGGACTTCTGGCGCGCGCGCGAATGCCATTTCTTCCAGCTGGACCAGTGCCTGGACAGCTATCGGGACGGGCGCGGCGGCAACGGTTTCGAATACGAGATCGAGGCGGTCTCCGAGGACGTCCGCCAGGGCCGGCGCGAGTCCGCCGTGGTGCCCCTGGCCGGGAGCCTGCGCGTCCAGCAGTTGGTCGACCGGATCAGGTCCAGCTTCGCCACGACCTGAAGCGGCGTCAGGCGCGGGTCTCGACGATGGAACTGGTGGAGAACCGGTACAGCATGTTGCGATAGACGCAGACGTCGGTGATGTCCGCGGGCGCCCGCGCCGGCGCCGCGCGGAAATTGACCGAAACCCGGGGCGCGTCGGCGATCGGGCAGACGCTGTGCCAGGCATGCCCATGCAGGAGCAGCAGCGCTCCGCGGCGCGGACGCAGGGTGACGCGCGCGGAGAAGTCGAAATCCACCGATCCGGCGGGCAGGCGGCCGGCCCGGTGGCTGCCCTTGATCACCTCGATGGCGCCGCCGGTTTCGGCGGTGATGTCGCGCGTGTACACCAGCCGGTTCAGGTTGAACCGCGACGGGTCTTCCGGGGGGCAATCCTGGTGCCAGGCCTGCCCCGCCGTGCGCGGCTTGGAGAACATGATCATGCAGTACTGCGAGTACCAGCCCTCGCCCAGGATTTCCCCGCTCAGCCGCTCGAGCGCCGGGTCGGCGGCCAGGTTGTCGAAGTCCTCCACCCCGTCCGCCTGCGGAAACCAGGGAATGACTTCGGTGGCGGCGTTGTCGAGGAATTCTCGGGTATGGGCGAACGCCGGATCCGCGCCGAAATGACCCGCGATCAGGTCGTCGAGTTGACGCATCCGTGCGGCCGGAAAGCGGTCTTCCAGCAGCAGGAAGCCATCGCGCCAGAACTGCCCTGCCAATGCCTTGAAATCCATGGGGACTCTCCCGGGTCCTGTTCGCTCACGGTGCCTTCTGCGCCCAGGTATCGGGATTCGATACCTGTTCCAGCCAGCGGGCTCTGATGTGGTCGTTGGCCTGCACGCGCGAATCGCCCCAGTTGCCGTTGGCGCAGCCCGGCTGGCCCGCGGGCGTATCCGGCGCGCACTCCCACATCTTCTGCGACTGCCAGTCGGCGTTGATGTAGGCCACCGCACGGATGACATCGCGGTTGTCGTCGATGAAGCGGAAGAACGGTGCATACCAGCCATCCCAGGCCTGCTCGGCGCTCACCGCGACCGGTTCGTTGCGCTGGATGACGCTGCGCGTGAGCGCGCCGGTGCGCAGGCCCTGGGGCGCGGCCTCGGCGATCATCACCGGCTTGCCGTGCGCACGGGCGAACGCGAGCAGCCGCTCCTGCGCATGCTCGGGCCGGTCGGGCGGAACGTAGGCCCACTGGCTCAGGTCGCGGTAGAACACCGACACCCCGACCCAGTCGACCAGCTCGTCGCCCGGATACCACGCGTCCAGGTGCGTCGGCGCGCGATGGTCGTAGAGCGGCGCCTGCGCGCCGGCAATGGACGCGTCCGGCCACGCGGCGCTCTGCCAGACCGTGGCCACGTTGACGGCGCCGGCCTTGCGGACCGCCCGGGTGATATGGGCGAAGGCGGCCTTGTAGGAATCGGGCCGGTAGCAGTTCCACGGCCCGTCGAACTCGTAGCCGATGCGCAGGAATACCTTGCGTGGCGCCAGCGCCTTCATGTAATCGACCAGGCGGGCCAGGGAACGGTCGTAGCGTCCCTCGGCGATGTTGCCCGCGTGGTCGTCCTGCCCGCAGGCATCGATCGCCAGTCCGATCGCCAGCGCGGCGCCGGGTGCGTCCGCCAGCGTGCGGCCGAAGTCGACATCGCCGGCATTCCAGTCGGCCTTCGAGAACACCGCCGGCAGCGCCTGGGCCGCGCCGTCGCTCTTGAGCGAGGTGTAGAGGGTCACGCCCTCGAGCGGATCCTCCGGGACCTCGGCGACGTAGGCGGCGATCGTGTCCGAATCCTGGCCGATGAAGAGCAGGGTCCTGCCTTCCGGGGCGGTGAATCGCCCCTCCACGGGCGGACCGGCAAGGACCGGGCCCGCGAACAGCGCGGTCGGAAGGCCCAGCGCCAGCAGTGCCGCATGCCATCGGTTCAACATGTCCACCCTCCCAGGCGGCCTGCCGTTGCTTCAAGACCCGGTGCCGGTGCCGGTGTCCGGGGAAATCTCCGTCCCGGACGGCCGCCAGGCGGCCTTGCCCGACCTCGATGTAATCGATTACCTAAAGTAGCGCCGGCGATCGCAAACCGCAATAGCCGGCGCTGCGTTACCCTCCCGAGGCCGGGCGCCGCGCAATCGCCGGCGTCCCCCCCTGCTTCCGACCGCGCGCCCGCAAACGAAGACACCGACGAATGGCCAAGACCAAGAAACCCGCCGCCACCCGCCAGGCGCCCAGGAAACGGACCAGCAACCGTGCCAGCAACGCCGTCTCCACGCGCGAGGTCGCGCAGCTGGCGGGCGTCTCGACCGCATCGGTATCGCGCTGCATCAACAACCCGGACAAGTTGTCCGAGGAGACCCGCAAGCGCATCATGGCGGCGATCAAGCAGCTGTCCTACACGCCCAACCCGCTGGCGCGCGATTTCCGGCGCGGCCGCACCAACATGCTGCTGGCGGTGCTCCCGGCCATCGGCGCCTCGTTCTTCGGCGACGTGATGCGCGGCGTGCACGAGGAAGCACGCCGGCGCGGCTACGGCGTGATCATCAGCGACACCCAGCTCAATACCCTGTCGGCCAACGAAGTGGAGACGATGCTGTTCTCGCGCCAGGCCGACGGCATCATCCTGTTCGCCGCCAGTTCGCCGTTCGGCAACGAGATCCTCAGCAGCCGCAGCCACCAGGCCATCCCGATCGTGATCGGATGCGAAGCCATCACCCCCGAACTGGCCCAGTACCCGAGCGTGCACATCGACAACGTGCTCGCGGCCAAGGAGGCGACCGAGCACCTGATCGCACTGGGCCACCGCCATATCGCCTTCATCGCCGGCGTGCCGGGCTCGCTGTTGACCGCCGATCGCGAAAAGGGTTTCCGGGAAGCGATCCGGGCCGCCGGCAGCCGAATGGCGGCGCCGGTGGTCGTGGAGGGCGGCATGACCGTGGACGGCGCGATCCTGGCGGCGCGCAAACTGCTGGCGATGAAGGAACGCCCTACCGCGATCTTCTGCGCCAACGACGACACCGCGCTCGGAGCGGCCCATGCCATCCGCGAGTCCGGCTTCAGCATCCCGGAAGACATCTCGATCGTGGGCTTCGACGACACCTGCTATGCGCGGCTGATGCAGCCGCCCTTGACCACGGTGCGGCAGCCGGGCGAGGAGATCGGGATCCGCAGCGTGCAGAGCATCTGCCGGGAGATCGAGAAGCCGCGCCACCGGCGCAGCATTCCGGAACCGGAGATCGTGCCGCACCAGCTGATCATCCGCGGCACCACCGGCCCCGTGGCGCAGCCGGCCGCGAAAGGCCGGAAGTAACACCCGGGACACGGAGCGTCAGGATTCGGAGTATTCGAACCAGCGGAAGCTGGCCGGGCCCTGGCGTCCGCTCAGGTCCTGGCAGCACAGGCCGACGAAGGCACCGGTGAAGTTGGCCCCCTCGCCCTTGCCCGCCTCGTCGCTGAGGATCGAGGCGTCCAGGGTCGGGCCCACGGGATGCCACTGGCCGTCGAAGTGCACCGCGAAATCCAGCGCGCTCCCGGCCACCGTGGCCTTCAGGCGCACGCTCGCGCCTTCGGGCAAGGCCACGCGCGCGTCCTCGGCGATGAAGGTCGAGGCCAGCGACTGGTCGCCCAGGCAACTCATCACCCCCGCATGGCGGCCGATGGCCGGATCGTGGCTGATGTACAGGTAGTGGTACTTGTGCGCGTTGTAGTAGCACACCAGTCCGGCCGCCTGCTGGAAATCGTCCGGCTCGAAGTCGACCAGGGTTTCGGCGCGGTACCCGAACGCGGTCTGCCGCCTGGCCACCAGCGCCTGCTCGAACCAGCTCCCGAGCGACTCTCTGCCCTTCAGCGTCAGCCACTGCGGACGCTCGCTGAACGACATCCATGCCTCCGGATGCGGGGTCCTGAGCCATTGGAAGCTGTCGGGCAGGCGGCCGGCCGAGAAATCATGGCGCTCGTGGACCGGTGACGCCTCGTCGCGCTGCCCCCACTCGGCCAGCGGCAGGCGGCTTTCGCCCTGCATCCGGAACCATCCGTCCGCCGTCAGCTCGAGCGGTTGCAACGCCGTTTCCCGCCCCAGCGGGCTGCGCCGGATGTCCGGCAGCGGCCGGCTGCACAGGTACGCCAGGAAATAGCGGCCCTGCCGGTCCTGCACGATGTCGCCATGCCCGGCGCGCTGCAATGGCCAGCCGGGCGTATCGCTTGCGGTCAGGAAATGGCCATCGGGGTCGGTTTCATAGGGCCCGGCCAGGTGCCTGGAACGGGCCATGGTCGCCGCATGCCCATAGCCGGTGCCGCCTTCGGCGGTCAGCAGGTAGTAGTACTCGCCGATGCGGTACAGGTGCGGCCCTTCGGTATAGCCGCTGGGCGTTCCCTCGAAGATCATCCGCCGCGGGCCGACCAGCTTGCGCTGCGGGTGGGAGAATTCCTGCAGCACGATCCCGCCGAAGAAGTTACGGTCCGGACGATGGTCCCAGACCATGTTCACCAGCCAGCGGCGACCGTCCCCGTCGTGGAACAGGGAGGGATCGAAACCGCTGCTATTGAGGTAGACCGGTTCCTCCCACGGCCCGTCGATGGCGGGCGCGCGGGTGACGTAGTTGTGGGTGTCCTTGAAGTTTCCGTCGAAACGCCGCACCACGGTATAGACCAGCCAGAAATGCGTGCCGTCGTGGCTCAGGCACGGCGCCCACACGCCGCAGGAATCGGGAACCCCGCGCAGGTCCAGCAGCGCGCTGCGCGCCAGCGGACGCGCGGCCAGCGACCAGTCCTCCAGGTTGGTGGAGTGGTGGATCTGCACCCCCGGATACCACTCGAAGGTCGAGGTGGCGATGTAGTAGTCATCGCCCACGCGACAGACGGAGGGGTCGGGATTGAAGCCGGGAAGGATCGGATTTCGAGGCATCGAGGGGGTCTGTTGTTGTCGGGCAGGGAATGGCGCCGCGATCAGGCGGCGCGCGGACTCATGTCCTTGAGAACCAGCGGGCCGGCCGCGCCCACGCACGCGGGTCCGATCCTGCTGCTGCCAGGGACAGGCCCGGCTGTTGGGTGGAACACATCATGGGACTCGCGGGAACGGGATTGGTTGTAATCGATTACAAAATGCCTGCGAGCATTATGTACACGATTACATAGCGACGTGCCCGCTGCAATGCAGCAGCCCAAAGAATAGGCAATGCGCAGGCTTGCCGTGGACAGCCCCAGGAAATACGCAACCCATGCGCCGCCGCCGGCTGCAATTCCATAACGGGCGCTCCTGCGCCTACCATCCACACCGATGCCCCGCCTGCTCCGCCACAGCCTCGCCCGTCTGCGCCTGCCGGCGCTGGCCGTGCTGTTGCTGGCGGTGATGGCCAACCCGCTGCTGGCCGCGCTGGGCGACCTGCACGAGCTGGGCGACGGCAACGATCACCTGCACGCCCTGGCCGAACACCGCGCCGCCGGCGACGGACACGATGCCCATGGCGACGACCGCGGAGGCGGCGACCTGCTGCACGCGCTGATGCATGCCAGCCACTGCTGCGGCCATCCCAGCGCGGTGGTGCCGGTGCCGATGCCGGCGCTGGCATTCCTGCCGCCGCTCGCGCCGGCGGCGCCGGCCGTGCCGGCGCAACCGGCCGTCCCGCCGGACTCCCCGCTGCGCCCGCCGATCGCGGCCTGACGTCCACGGCCGGCATCGCGCCGGCCCGTCCGTCAACGACCCGATCCGGAGATTCCCATGTGGTTGCGACTGGCGGCTGCGGCCGCCTTCGCGATCGCGCCGTGCGCGCAGGCGCAGGCGCCATCGCCCGAGACATCCCCCGGGATGCTGACCCTGGACGACGCCTTCGCGCGCGTCGCCGAAGTCCATCCCGACCTGCGCCTGTTCGGCGCGCAGACCGAAGTCCTGCTCGCCGAACGCGACCAGGCCGCACTGGCACCGGCCCTGCGCGCCGGGCTGGACATCGAGAACGCGCTGGGCACCGGCGCGGCGCGCGGCTTCGACCAGGCCGAGATCACCCTGAGCCTGGCCGGCGTGCTCGAGCGCGGCGGCAAGCTCGACGCGCGGCGCGCCCTGGCGCAGGGCCGCGTCGATGCGCTGTCCGTGGAACGCGAGGCGCAGCGGCTGGACCTGCTGGCCGAGACCGCACGGCGCTACCTGGCGGTCGCTGGCGCCCAGGCCCAGGCCGACATCGCCCGGCTGGACATCGAACAGCGCAAGCGCACGGTGGAGGCCGCGCGCCGGCGGCTGCAGGCCGGTGCCTCGCCCGAATCGGTGCTGCTCACCGCGCAGGCGGCGCTGGCCAAGGCCGAACTGGCACTGGAGCGCGCGGCCCAGCAGGAACAGTCGACCCTGCGGCACCTGGCCGCGCTGTGGGGCCAGCGCGATCCGGACTTCCTGCTGGCGCCGGCCGATCCCCTGCTCCTGCCCGACATCGCCGGCCTGGATGCGCTGACCGGCCACCTGGAACGCACGCCCGAACTGGCCCGCTTCACCGATGACCGGCGCATCGGCGAAGCACGCCTGCAGCTGGCGCGCGGCGCGGCCACCGCCGACCTGGACTGGCAGTTCGGCGTGCGCCGGCTGCAGGACAGCGGCGACACCGCGCTGGTCGGCAGCCTGTCGCTGCCGCTGGGTGGGGCGCGCCGCGCGCAGCCGGAGATCCGCGCCGCCGAAGCCGCGCTGGCGGCGCTGGAGATCGCCCGCGAATCGCAGGGCATCGCCCTCTATTCCACCCTGGTCGACGCGCACGGCCGCTACCGCATCGCCCAGCTGGAAGTGCGGCGCACGGCCAGCGACGTGCTGCCGCCGCTGGCCGCCGCCGAGCGCGCGGCCGAGCGCGCGTACCGCGCCGGCGCTGCCAGCTACCTGGAATGGGCGCAGCTGCAGTCCGAACGGACCGCGATGCTGCGCCAGCAACTCGAAGCCGCGCTCGAAGCGCGGCGCGCCCTCATCGAAATCCAGCGCCTGACCGGCCAGCCGTTCGTGGCCGGCCCCGGCGCGCACGAACAAGGAACCCCGCCATGAACCGTTTGCTCACCGGCGCCGTGCTGCTGGCCCTGCTGTCGTCCGCCTGCGGCCGCGGCACGGCCGATGCCGGCCACGACCCTGGCAAGGAAGGCGCCGGTCATGTCCACGATGGCGACACGCACGGCAAGGAAGGGCATGACGAAGACGGCCACGACCATGGCGACGCCGGCGACGCCCCCGCCGACAGCGCCACCATCGCCGCCGACATCGCCGACGCCTCCGGCATCCGCACCGCCCCGGCGGGCCCCGGCGAAATCGCCGACGAGCACGAGGTGCAGGGCCTGCTGACCCTGGTCGAGGGCCGTGCCGCGCAGGTGGCCGCGCGCTACCCGGGCCCGGTCCGCAGCCTGTCGGCGAATACCGGCGACCGGGTCACGGCCGGGCAGACGCTGGCGACGGTGGAGAGCAACCTGAGCCTGACCGACTACGCCATCGCCGCGCCGATCTCCGGCACGGTGCTGGCGCGCCACGCCAGCCTCGGCAGCGTCGCCGCCGAGGGCGCGCCGCTGTTCGAGATCGCCGACCTGTCCGAGCTGTGGGTGGACCTGCACATCTTCGGCGCCGACGCCGGCCACATCGTGCCGGGCGCGCCGGTCGCGGTCACCCGCCTGAGCGACGGCGCCGCCGCGCAGACCACGCTCGAGCGCGTGCTGCCGGGCACGGCCACCGCCAGCCAGAGCACGGTCGCGCGCGCGGTGCTGGCCAACGGCGACGGCCTGTGGCGCCCCGGCTCGGCGGTCAGGGCGCGCATCACCGTCGAGCGCACGCCCGCGGACCTGGTGGTGCCGCTCACCGCCCTGCAGACCCTGGAAGGCCGCGACGTCGTGTTCGTGCGCCGCGGCGACACCTACACCGCGCACCCGGTCGCGCTGGGCAAGCGCGACGCACGCCACGTGGAAGTGCTGGCCGGCCTGCAGGCCGGCGACGCGGTGGTGGTCGAGCAGAGCTACCTGATCAAGGCCGACCTCGGCAAGGCGGGAGCCGCGCATGAGCACTGACCGCGCCGACGCCGGCCGCGCCGGCACGCTCGAACGCCTCATCGGCTTCGCCATCGCGCAGCGCTGGCTGATGCTGGCGCTGACCCTGGCGCTGGTGGCGACGGGCGCATGGAGCTTCCGCCAGCTGCCGATCGACGTCACTCCCGACATCACCAACGTGCAGGTGCAGGTGAACACCGCCGCGCCCGGCCATTCGCCGCTGGAGGCCGAGCAGCGGGTGACGCTCCCGCTGGAGACCGCGCTGGCCGGCCTGCCCGGCCTGGACTACACGCGCTCGCTGTCGCGCTACGGCCTGTCGCAGGTGACCGTGGTGTTCAAGGACGGCACCGACCTGTACTTCGCCCGCCAGCAGGTGGCCGAGCGCATCGCCCAGGCGCGCCCGCAGCTGCCGGAGGGCCTGGATCCGGAGATGGGCCCGATCGCGACCGGCATGGGCGAGATCCTCATGTACACGGTGCAGGCCGCCGCGGACGCGCGCAAACCCAACGGCACCGCGTACACCGCCACCGACCTGCGCACCCTGCAGGACTGGGTGATCCGCCCGCAGCTGCGCAACGTGCCCGGGGTGACCGAGGTCAACACCATCGGCGGCTACGCGCGGGAAGTCCACGTCACCCCCGATCCGGCGCGCATGGTGGCGCTGGGCTTCGGCTTCGACGACGTGGTCGCGGCGCTGGCGCGGAACAACCGCAACGTCGGCGCCGGCTACATCGAGCGCAACGGCCAGGAGTTCCTGGTGCGCGCGACCGGCCAGGTCGCCGACCTGGACGGCATCGGCGACATCGTGCTCGACCGCCGCGACGGCGTGCCGATCCGGGTGCGCGACGTGGCCGGAGTCGGCGAAGGCGCCGAACTGCGCACCGGCGCGGCCACCCTCGACGGCGGGGAGGTCGTGCTGGGCACGGTGTTCATGCTGGTCGGCGCCAACAGCCGCCAGGTCTCGCAGGCCGCCGCCGAGCGCCTGCGGCAGGCCAACCGCAGCCTGCCCGCCGGCGTGTCGGCGGTGCCGGTGTACGACCGCACCGCGCTGGTCGACCGCACCATCCGCACGGTGGCGACCAACCTGGTGGAAGGCGCGCTGCTGGTGATCGCGGTGCTGTTCCTGCTGCTGGGCAACTTCCGCGCCGCGCTGATCACCGCCGCGGTGATCCCGCTGGCGATGCTGTTCACCCTCACCGGCATGGTCCGCGGCGGCGTCTCCGGCAACCTGATGAGCCTGGGCGCGCTGGACTTCGGCCTGATCGTCGACGGCGCGGTGATCATCATCGAGAACTGCCTGCGCCGCTTCGGCGAACTGCAGCGGCGCCTCGGCCGCCTGCTCACCGACGCCGAGCGGCTGGCCGCCACCGCCGCGGCCACTGCCGAGGTGATCCGGCCCAGCCTGTTCGGCATGGGCATCATCGCGGCGGTGTACCTGCCGGTCTTCGCCCTCACCGGCGTGGAAGGGAAAATGTTCCACCCGATGGCGATCACCGTGGTGCTGGCGCTGAGCGGCGCAATGCTGCTGTCGCTGAGCTTCGTTCCTGCGGCGATCGCCGTGTTCCTGCGCGGCAGGGTCGAGGAGACCGACACCCGGCTGATGCAATGGGCGCGCCGGGGTTACCGACCGGTGCTGGACTGGGCGCTGCGCAGCCGCATGCCCGTGTTCGGCGGCGCGCTGGTGCTGCTGGTCGCCTGCGGCGTGCTGGCCACGCGCCTGGGATCGGAGTTCGTGCCCAGCCTGGACGAGGGCGACGTCACCGTGCACGCCATGCGCATCCCCGGCACCAGCCTGACCCAGGCGGTGGCGATGCAGGCCAGCCTGGAGAAGACCTTCGGCGCGTTCCCCGAAGTGGAACGGGTGTTCAGCAAGATCGGCACCGGCGAGATCGCCAGCGACCCGATGCCGCCCTCGGTCACCGACACCTTCCTGATGCTGCGGCCACGCAAGGACTGGCCCGATCCGCGCAAGCCCAAGGCGCAGTTGCTGGAGGAACTGGAAACCGCCGCGCGGCGCCTGCCCGGCAACAACTACGAGTTCACCCAGCCGATCCAGATGCGCATGAACGAGCTGATCTCCGGCGTGCGCGCGGACGTGGCGGTGAAGGTCTACGGCGACGACCTGGAGACGCTGGCTGGAGTGGGCCGCCGCATCGAAGCGCTGGCGGCGACCCTCGAGGGCGCCGCCGACGTACGCATGGAGCAGGCCGACGGCCTGCCGATGCTGACCATGACCCCGGACCGCGCCGCGCTGGCCCGCTACGGCCTCAACCCCGGCGACGTGCAGGACACCGTGGCGATGGCCGTCGGCGGCGAGGTGGCCGGCCAGCTGTTCGAGGGCGACCGCCGCTTCGACATCGTGGTGCGCCTGCCCGAGCACCTGCGCCAGGATCCCGCGGCGCTGGCCGACCTCCCGATCCCGCTGCGCGGCCGCGGCAACGACGACGAATCGGCCGGCGGCGCGGCGTGGGCCGGCGGCGAAGCGCGCACCGTACCGCTGCGCGAGGTCGCGCGGATCGGGAACGTGCTCGGCCCCAACCAGGTCAACCGCGAGGACGGCAAGCGCCGCGTGGTGGTCACCGCCAACGTGCGCGGCCGCGACCTGGGCGGTTTCGTCGACGAACTGCAGGAGCGGCTGGCCGCCGAAGTGGAACTGCCGACCGGCTACTGGCTCGACTACGGCGGCACCTTCGAGCAGCTGGTCTCCGCCAGCCGGCGCCTGGCCGTCGTGGTGCCGGTGACCCTACTGATCATCATGGCGCTGCTGTTCTGGGCCTTCGGCTCGATGAAGGACGCGGCCATCGTCTTCACCGGCGTGCCGCTGGCGCTGACCGGCGGCGTGGTCGCGCTGGCCCTGCGCGGGATCCCGCTGTCGATCTCCGCCGGCGTGGGCTTCATCGCCCTGTCCGGCGTGGCGGTGCTCAACGGCCTGGTGATGGTCGCCTTCATCCGCAAGCTGCGCGAACAGGGCGCGACGCTGGACCTGGCCGTGCGCGACGGTGCGCTCGGCCGCCTGCGGCCGGTGCTGATGACCGCGCTGGTGGCTTCGCTGGGCTTCCTGCCGATGGCGCTGAACGTGGGCGCCGGCTCGGAGGTGCAGCGGCCACTGGCGACGGTGGTGATCGGCGGGATCGTGTCCTCGACCCTGCTGACGCTGGTGGTGCTGCCGGTGCTGTATCGCAGCCTGCACGGCAGCAGGCCGAGAAAGGTGGATACCGTCTGAGACGCCTCCGTTGATATCGGCGCAACCGCAGCGAGGACGCTGCAGCTGTATGCTGGCGGTCGCCCGTACCGAGGATTCCGTCATGGACGAGTCCGATGCGCACATCCACGAGCCTGCGCCACAGAGGATGTACCAGTTCCTCATCGACAACCGTGACGAGCTGATTTCGCGGTGCCGCGCCAAGGTGTCCCGGCGATCGCCGCCGAGCAAGCCATGGCGTGAGCTGGATCACGGCTCACCGATCTTCCTGGATCAACTCATCAAGACCCTGATGGCGGAGCAAAGCGCCGATCCGGTGGGCGGCCGGAAGGTATCCGGCCCTCCTGGCGGCGGGAAGCCGGTCCTGTCTGAAATCGGGGAATCGGCCACCCTGCATGGTCGAGAGCTCATGCTGCAGGGATTCACCGTCGATGAAGTCGTCCACGACTACGGCGATGTCTGCCAGTCCATTTCGGATCTGGCTTCCGAGCAGGGCGTAACCATGGAGGTCGAAGAGTTCCGGACCCTCAATCGTTGCCTGGACAATGCGATCGCGAATGCCGTAACCGAACACAGCTATCAGCACGACCTGGCCATGGCCGAGAGCCAGGCCACCACGCTGAACGAGCGGCTTGGATTCCTCGCCCATGAACTACGCAACCAGCTATGCATGGCCACGCTCGCGCTGTCCATCATCAAGGAGGGAAATGTAGGCTTGACCGGCGCCACGGGCGGAGTTCTCGAGCGGGCCCTGATCGGGCTTGGCAATCTGATCGACCGCTCGCTGGCCGAGGTGCGGATAACCGCCGGCATGCCCGGCCAGAACCGGTTGTTGTCGCTGGCCAGCTTCATAGACGAGGTGAAGATTTCCGCGTCGCTGGAAGCGAACGCCAAAGGCTGCAACCTCGTCGTATCCGAAGTTTCCCCATCGCTGGCGATCGACGTCGACCGGGACCTGCTCCTGGCCGCGGTAGGCAACCTGCTGAGCAATGCCTTCAAGTTCTCGCGTGCCGGCAGCGACATCACCCTCGATGCCTATGCCGCGTCCGGCCGCATCCTGATCGATATCCGCGACGAATGCGGCGGGTTGCCGGCGGGTGGTGCAGACAGGCTGTTCATGCCGTTCACCCAGTTCGGCGAAGACAGAAGCGGGCTTGGACTGGGGCTTTCGATCTCACGCCGCAGCGTGGAATCCAACCACGGCCTGCTCAGTGTGCGCGACGTTCCCGGCACCGGATGCGTGTTCACGATCGATCTTCCCCGCCACCTCGCGATCGATCCGGCGCAGGAACCAGGAACCATCCTCTTCAGTTGACGCACCTGCGGCGGCAGATGACCGCGCAAGCGGCCGACCGGTGCCGGCCTGACATGGATCAAGGCGCCGGAACTCCCGCCGCCGCAGACTGCTGCCCATGCCTACAGAGGTCGCTCCCACTCCCCCCGCGCGGCGTCCGGCCATTTCGCCGCGCTGGCTGGCGCATGCGCCGCACCGGTTGATGTTCTTCATCGGCGCGTCCAACGTGCTGCTGGCGATGCTGTGGTGGGCGCTGTGGCTGGCGTCGGTGCGCTGGGGCCTGTGGACGATGCCGCAACTGGCGATCCCGCCCGGGTGGCTGCACGCCTTCCTGATGCAGTACCTGGTGCTGCCGAGCTTCGTGTTCGGCTTCCTGCTGACCGTGTTCCCGCGCTGGATGGGATTGCCCGACCTCGAACGCTGGCACTACGTGCCGGTCGGGCTGGGGCTGATGGGCGGGCAGCTGGCGATCCTGCTCGGCGCGGCCGGCTGGGAAGCGGGGCTGACCGTGGGCCTGTGGATGGCGCTGGCCGGCTGGAGCGCGGGACTGGCGATCCTGGGCCGGCTGCTGGCCGACGAGAAGGGCCGCACCTGGCATGCGCGCTCGTGCTTCGCCGCGCTGGTGCTGGGCTGGCTCGGCGTGGCCATGTTCCTGGCGTTCGTGCTCGGCGCGCCGGCGCAATGGGCGTTCGCCAGCATCAAGCTCGGCGGCTTCGGCCTGCTGCTGCCGGTATACGTGACCGTGGCGCACCGCATGTTCCCGTTCTTCGCCGGCAACGCGGTGCCCGGCTACAAGACCTGGCGCCCGCTGCCGTGGCTGGGTGCGGTGTGGCTGCTGGCGATGGTCCACCTGGGGCTGGAACTGGTGCATGCCTACGCCTGGCTGTGGCTGGCCGACGTGCCGCTGCTGGCGCTGAGCGGCTACGCCGTGTACCGCTGGTGGCCGCGCCGCGGTACGACCGGCACGAAGATGCCGGGCCTGCTGGCCGTGCTGTTCATCGGCACGCTGTGGCTGCCGCTCACTTTCGCGCTGTACACCGCGCAGAGCCTGACCTACCTGCTGGGCGGGGAGTTCATCCTCGGCCGCGCACCGATGCACGCGCTGTTCGTCGGTTTCTTCGGCAGCCTGCTGGTGGCGATGGTCACGCGGGTGACCCAGGGCCACTCGGGCCAGCCGCTGCGGATGTACGGTGTCGCCTGGTTCGCGTTCGTCGCGATCCAGGTGGTGGCGACGCTGCGCATCCTCGCCGACGTACTGCCCGATCCGGGACTGTGGCAGGCGCTGGCCGCGATCGGCTGGCTGCTGGCGCTGTCGCCGTGGGTGGCGAGGATCGGACTGGTCTACCTGACCCCGCGCCGCGACGGGCGGCCGGGGTGAGGCGACCGCGATGATGACGTTCTATCCCGACATCAAGCTGGTCCATATCGCCGCGGCGCTGGGCAGCGGCGCGTTCTTCGCGCTGCGCGCGCTGGCCCTTCTGGCCGGGATGCGCTGGCCGCGCCTGGCGCCTGTGCGTTACCTCGGCTACACCATCGACACGGTGCTGCTGACCGCGGCCTTCATGCTGCTGACGATCCTGCCGCGCGCGCTGTACGCCAACGGCTGGCTGCCGGTGAAGCTGGGCTTCGTCGCCGTCTACGTGGTGCTGGGAATCCTGGCGTTCCGTCCGCAACGCCGCGGCATGGCCCGCGCGGCGCTCGTGGTGGCCGCGGGGCTGTGCTTCGTGCAGGTGGCCGGCATCGCCCGCTTCCACCATCCGCTGGGCTGGGCGCTGCTGATCGGAGGATGAGCCATGGGCGGACTGCACGATGTCGCATTGCCGGAAGCGGCCTGTCCGCAGACCGGTTGCGTACTCGAATCCTTCGATGCGGCGGGCGTGGCGCTGGACTGTCCCGCCGTCGCCGATGACGACGCCATGGCGCCATGGGACGGTGCGCCATGACCGCGCTGCACCTGGACGTGCGCGGCCGCCCGCCGCCCGAGCCGATGGAGCGCATCCTCGATGCCCTGGAAGTGCTGCCGCCGGGCTGGCACCTGGTGGCGCTGACCCCGCTGCGGCCGCTGCCGTTGCTGCCGATGCTGGACGCGGACGGATTCGCCTGGCGCCTGCGCGACCTCGAACACGGTGGCGCCGTCCTCACGGTCTGCCATGCGCACGAGCGCCATCTGCTGGAAACGACGGGAGACGGATGAGCGGGCTGGCGTTCGCGCAGGCGCCGGTCCCTTCGCATCCGCTGCGCTTCCTGCTGGCGGCGCTGGCCTGGGGCGTGGTCGCCGGAGTGTGGCTGGCGCTGCACGGCCGCCACGCGCTGGCGTCGCGCTGGACGCCCGAAGCGCTGGTGCTCGTGCACATGCTGGCGCTGGGCCTGCTCGGCAACGCGATGCTCGGCAGCCTGGTGCAGTTCCTGCCGGTGGCGGCGGGCAGTCCGCTGCCCGGCGCGCGCGCGATGCCGGTACTGCACCTGGCGTTCAACTTCGGCATCGCGCTGCTGCTGGCCGCGCTGGCGCGGCCCGCGCCGGTTCCCGCGTTGATGGCGGCTGCGGTGCTGGCGGCGGTGCTGGGCACGTTCGCGCTGCTGGCGCTGCTGGCGGTGGCGCACGGGAGCGGCGAACGCGCCGCGCGGCTGGGAATCGCCGCGGCACTGGCCGCGCTGCTGGCGACGCTGGCGCTGGGCGTGCGGCTGCTGGCCGCGCGCGTCGGCTGGATCGAAGCGCCGGCGATGCGCCTGGTGGACCTGCATGCGGCCACCGGCATCCTTGGCTGGATCATCGGCCTGCTGGTCGCGGTCGGTGGCATCGCGATGCCGGTGCTGCAGGGCACGCGCCCGTGGCCGATGCACGCGGTCGCCGGATGGTGGGCGGTGCTGGGCATGGCGTTGGCGGGTGCGGCGGGCGCGGCGGCGGCGATGGTTCCGGACGATGCATGGCGGGGGCTGCTGCTGCCGGCGGCGCTGTTCGCGCTGGCGGTGTTGTGGCGGCAGGCACGCGCGCCGCATCGGCGCGGACTGGTGCTGCGGCGGTTCTGGGCCGCCGGGTGCGCCGCGTTGCTGCTGGCGACCGCGGTCGCGGCGTGGCCGTGGCCGCTGCCGTTCGCGCGCACGGTGCTGGCCGGCGTGCTGGTGCTGGCGGTCGGCTTGCCGTTGCTGGTGTCGGGCATGCTGCTGGAAATCGGCGCGTTCCTGGCGTGGATCGGTTTGCGGCGCCGGGTACCGCGCGGGATGCGCGTGCCGGGCGTGGGCAACCTGATGCCGGAAGACTCGAAGCGCCGGATCTGGGCCATGCAGGTGCTGGCATCGCTGGCGCTGGTCTGTGCGGCGGTCCAGCCGGCGCTGGCCGCGCTCGCCGGCACGCTGGTGGCGCTGGCGCATGCGGCGGCGCTGTGCGCCGTATGGCGGTGTTGCGGCCGCCAGTGGACGGACGTTCTTCAGTAGCTGAAGTTGAGCTTCATCCAGGCGGTGCGGCCCGGCTCGTTGATCCGTTGCGGAGCGGCGGGATAGCCGAAGGCGCTGTTGCCGGCCAGGTTCAGGTGCTCGCTGTAGGCGCGGTCGAACAGGTTGTCGACGCCGGCGGTCAGCCGCAGCGTCCCGCTGAAGCGATAGCCGCCGTTGAGCGAGAACGCCGCGAAGCCCGCGCTCGGCCCCAGGTCGCGGCCGACGACGTTGCCCTGCCCGGTGCTGACCCGGTGCTGCGCGGCGGCGATCCGCAGCAGCGCGCCCCACGACCAGTCGCCGCGTTCGCCGCTGGCCGACAGCCGCGCCTCCAGCGGCGGCATCTGCGGCAGCGGACCTTCGGCGGTTTCGCCCCAGGCGTAGGCGAGCGCGCCGGACAGCTTGAGGCCTTCGCGCGCCTTCCAGTCCACACCCATCTCGCCGCCGGCGATGTCCGCGTCCACGTTGCGCGCGCGCGTGGCCGTGTCCATCGCCGCGCCGGACATCGGGTCGTCCATGTAGTCGAACAGGATGTAGCCGTCGATGCGCCCGGCGTAGACCGAGGCCCAGGCATCCACCTTGCCGCGGCGGTACTGCAGGCCCGCATCCATCTGCGTGGTGCGCTCGGGCTGCACGCCGGCGAAAGCGTTGGCCGCGCCGTCCGGACCGCGCGTGGGCGAGAACAGCTCCCAGTAGTCGGGCATGCGCCCGGCATGGCCGATGCCGGCGTACCAGCCGATGGCGCCGCCCATGTCGTGCTCATAGCGGATGAAGCCGCCGGGCAGCGTTTCCGCACGGCGCTGGCCGGCGGTCGGGTTGGGCATCGGCATCATGCCGCCGGCGGTGGCGCGCAGGTCGTCGACCGAGGCGCGGTCCACGCGCACGCCGGACATCAGGTGGTGCACTTCGTCCAGGTGCCAGTGCGATTCGGCGAACACGCCCACGTTGTGGAAGCGCGCGTCGTCGCTCCACGCCGCGTTGCGGTACGCGCCGCGGCCCATCGCGCTGCGATTGCGGTGCTCGCTCCGGCGGCCATCGACACCGGCGGTCAACTCCCAGCGGTCCTGCTGCCAGGTGGCGGCCAGGCGCCCACCCTGGCTGGTATCGCCGACATTGCTGGCCATCGGCATCGGCATGCCGCCGGCGGGGTCGGGGTCGCGCAGCGTGTAGTTGTCCATCACGTGATCGACCCTGTTGCGGTAGACATTGCCGCTGACCGCATCGAGCACGCCGCCGATGTGCTTCTTCCCGAAGCGCAGGCCCAGGCTGTCGCGGCGGAACCGCGAGCCGTCCATGCCGCGGCCGGCGTAGCGTGCCTGCGCATCGCCGGCGCCGGCGCCCAGCTCCAGCACGGTGTCCGCATCGGGCGTCCAGCCCACGGCCGCGTCGGCGTTCCACTTCTCCCATGCCGAGGGCACCGCATCGCCATTGCCGTCCAGGTAGTCGTCGGCCCCGGAGCGGTTGCCGGACGCACGCACGTAGCCGAGCGGCGTGCCGGCGCTGGCGTCGAGCACCTGGTCGTTGCGGCCGCGGCTGCCGGCCAGCACGCTGCCCTGCGCGCGAACGCCGGGGCGGTCGAAGTACGGGACCTCGCGCTCGAAGCGCACCGTGCCGGCCGAGGCGCCACCGCCCCACAGCACCGTCTGCGGGCCCTTGACCACGGTGAGCCGGTCGAAGGTCTCCGGGGCGATGTAGGACATCGCGTTGTCCATGCGCGCTGGGCAGGCGCCGCTGAGCGCGCCGTCGTTGGTCAGCAGCGCGATGCGCGAACCGAACATGCCGCGCAGCACCGGGTCGCCGTTGGTGCCGCCGCTGCGCAGCGCGGTGAAGCCGGGGATGGTCTTGAGGTAGTCGGCGCCGTCGCTGGCCGGCACCGGCTGCCGTGGCAGCTTCGGATCGGTGACGAAGGTGCTGGCGGCGATCGGCGCAACACCCATCACGACCAGGCCGTCCAGATCGGTCGCCGCGACGCTCGCGTACGCGGCATGGACATGTTCCGTCACCGCTTCCGGAGTGGTTTCCGCCCGTGCCGGCAAGGGCGACACGAGGGAACCGGCAAGGACGCCGACGACGGCGCTGGCGAGCAGTTTTCTTCTCACGACACGTTCTCTTTTCTTCGTCTGTCGTGCGGATTGTCGGCGCGTGGATGAGCGTTGGGACAGGACAGAATGCCCAATCCCGGAAGCGCTTGATCTTTGTCAAACGCGGAACGACAAACCATCGGCGCTTGACGCAAATCAATGAGCCCGCCCGCCCCGGGGATCACGCTTGGCACCGTAGATCAACGACCCGGGAACCACGCCATGAAGACCCGCCACCCCCTCTACGCCTGTGCGCTCGCCGGTGCGATCGCCGGCATCCTCTTCGCCGGCCAGGCCGTCGCCGCCAGATCCGCCGCCGCGCCGCGGGAGACGATCCATGCGGTCCTGACCTCGCCGCCGCACGTGCCCGCGCCGATCACGCGCAAGGCTCCGGCGCACGTGGTGGTCGACCTGGAGATGGTCGAGAAGGAGATGCGCCTGGACGACGGCGTCACCTACGACTTCTGGACCTTCGGCGGCAGCGTGCCGGGCAGCTTCATCCGCGTGCGCCAGGGCGACACGGTGGAGTTCAGGCTGAAGAACCACCACAGCTCGCACATGTCGCACAACATCGACCTGCACGCGGTCACCGGCCAGGGCGGCGGCGCCGAGGCCACCTTCACCCTGCCCGGCCATGAAACGCAGTTCACGTTCAAGGCGCTCAATCCCGGCCTGTACGTCTACCACTGCGCGATGGCCCCGGTGGCCATGCACATCGCCAACGGCATGTACGGCCTGATCCTGGTCGAGCCGGAACAGGGCCTGGAGCCGGTGGACCAGGAGTTCTACGTGATGCAGGGCGACTTCTACACCGAAGGCGCGCATGGCGAACCGGGCCTGCAGGCCTTCAGCCTGGAGAAAGGCATCGACGAAAGGCCGACCTACGTGGTGTTCAACGGCGCGGTCGGCTCGCTGACCGGCGACAACGCGCTGAGCGCCAGGGCCGGCGAGAAGATCCGCATGTTCGTCGGCAACGGCGGCCCGAACCTGGTGTCGAGCTTCCACGTCATCGGCGAGATCTTCGACAAGGTCTACACCGAGGGCGGCAGCAAGTACCAGGAGAACGTGCAGACCACGCTGATCCCGGCCGGCGGCTCGGCCGTGGTCGAGTTCAAGGCCGACGTGCCGGGCAACTTCGTGCTGGTGGACCACAGCATCTTCCGCGCTTTCCACAAGGGCGCGCTGGGCCTGCTCAAGGTCGAGGGCGAGAAGAAGCCCGACATCTACACCGGCCAGCAGCACGACATCGAGTACCCGGAAGGCGCCCCCGCCGGGGGCCCGTGAGCCGGCCATGAAGCGCAGCCCGACCCCCGCGGTCCTCGCCCTGCTCCTGGCGCCGGCCCTGGCCGGCGCCGCGGACTGGCGCGAGGTCGCCGGCGGCAGGTTCCGCTCCTCGGTGCGTTTCGAGGAGGCCAACGCCGAGGTGCAGGTGCGGCCCTTCTGGATGATGGCGCGACCGGTGAGCAACGCCGAGTTCGCCGCGTTCCTCGACCGCCAGCCGCAATGGCGTCGCGACCGGGTGCCGGCGGTGTTCGCCAGCCCCGGCTACCTGGGTCACTGGGCCCAGCCCGACGCGCCCGGTCCGGCGCTGGATCCGCAGGCACCGGTGGTGCACGTGAACTGGTACGCGGCCGACGCGTTCTGCCGCGACCAGCAGGCGCGCCTGCCGGCCTTCCTCGAATGGGAATTCGCGGCGGCCGCCGATGCCACCCGCCGCGACGCCCGCCATGACCCGAAGTGGCGCCTGCGCCAGGCCGCCGACGGCACTGCGCATGCACCGGACGCCGCGCCGGACGCCGTCGCCAACTACTGGGGCATCCATGGCCTGCACGGCGCGGCCTGGGAGTGGAACGACGACGTCACCGCGCTGATGGGCGACGGCGACCGCCGCAGCCAGGACGACGGCGACCAGCTCAGGTATTGCGGCGCCAGCGCACTGGCCTTCAACGACCCGGGCGATTACGGCGTGGTCAAGCGCTTCATCCTGCTGTCGGCGCTGCAACCCGGGGCGACCCTGGGCAACCTCGGTTTCCGCTGCGCCAGGAGCCAGCCATGAGAACTCCGTTCCTTCCCCTGCTGCTCGGCCTGGTCCTCGGCGCTCCCGCCGCCGCGCTGGCGGCCGATGTCCCCGTCGCGACGGCGACGGCGCTGCCCGGCGAGTCGCTCTACCACCTGCAGGTCGAACTCACCGACCAGCACGGCAGGACGCTGCACTGGGCCGACCTGCGCGGGCGGCCGCAGCTGGTGTCGATGTTCTACGGCAACTGCCACCTGATGTGCCCGCTGATCCTGGAGAACGCCAAGGCGCTGCAGGCGCGGCTGCCCGCGGCCGGACGCGGGCGCCTGGGCGTGGCCATGATCACCCTGGATCCGGCCCGCGACACGCCGGCGGCGCTGGCCAGGATCGCCGACCGCCACCGTTCGCCGGCCGACTGGCGCTTCCTGCGCCCCGACGCGGACGACGTGCGTGCGCTGGCCAGCGTGCTCGACGTGCGCTACCGCTTCCGCGACGACGGCAGCATCAACCACACCAGCGTGCTGGTCCTGCTCGATGCTGACGGACGTGTCCTGGCCCGTTCCGAGATCGCCGGCGCCGCGCCCGACCCGGACTTCCTGGAACAGGTCCGCAGCGCCCTGGCCGACGCGGACCGGCCCGCTTCCTGATCCCGACCCGATCCCCATCCTTTCCACCCCGACAACACCAAGGAGTCATCCCATGAACGCCCCCCGCACCCTCATCGCCCTGGCCCTGGCCCTCTCCGGCACGGCCGGCGCCGCGGGCATGGCCCACGCCGCCGGCAACTGCACCGTCTCGCTCAAGGGCAACGACGCGATGCAGTTCGACCTGAAGGAAGCCACGGTCTCGGCCGGCTGCGCCACCATCACCATCGAGCTGGCCCATACCGGCAAACTGCCGGCCACCGCGATGGGCCACAACGTGGTCGTCGCCAAGACCCCGGACATGGCCGGCATCGCCCGCGACGGGATCAAGGCCGGCGTCGCCAACGCCTACGTGCCCAAGGACGATGCGCGCGTGATCGCCCACACGGCGCTGGTCGGCGGTGGCGAGACGACCAGGATCACCTTCCCCGGCAAGCAGCTCGCCGCCGGCGGCGACTACAGCTTCTTCTGCAGCTTCCCCGGCCATTCGACCCTGATGAAGGGCAAGCTGGCCGTCACCCCGTAACCGGCGACCGGAAACGATGCGCCGTCGCCCGTGCGGCGGCGTGCCGGTTCCAGGCCCGCGGCCGGATCGCCGCAGCCGGCGAAGCAGCCCTTGCGGCGGTGTCCGGTTCCCCTTCCACTTCACGACCCTGGCCGGTTCGGCCCAGGAGGACACGATGGAATTCCACGTCCGCATCGCCGCCACGCCGGTCGACGTCGAGGCGATCGAAGCCGGATTGCTGGCGCTCGACCCCGCCGGGCTGATCGACCTGGACCCGGCCTCGCGCCTGCTGCGCGTCTCCACCCTGATGGCGCCCGACGAACTGGCCACGGTACTGGCCGCCGCCGGCTATCCGGTCGCGCTGAACGCAATCGAACAGCAGCCTTCGGTGTGCTGCGGCGGCTGCGGCGGCTGATCCGGATCCCGCGGCGCTAGTCCCACTCGAGCCGGTACCACGCTTCCAGCGCCTGGCCCGGCCGCAACACCCGCGGCGCCAGGTTGAACGCATCCGGCGGGCCGCTCTGCGGTTCGATGCAGGTGGCGCGCGCGGTTTCGTCGTAGACCACCCAGTGGTCGCAGTCGGAGGTCAGCCGCAGGCGCTGGCCGCCGCGATGTACGACGACCTCGCGCGTGTTGAGGAAGCAGTCGTCCCACGGTCCCGGCGTGACCGGCACGGTCGGCAGCACGGCGATGCCCTCGGCGTCGCGCGGATAGATCGCGGCCGGATGGAATTCGATGCGGTCCGGCTTGAGGAACCACGGGTGCCAGCCGATCGCCACCGGCATGGCCTGCGCTCCGGCCTGGATCGAAAGCGTCATCCGCAACTGCCGCGGCGACACCTCCAGCACCTGCCGGGCGCTGCCGCCGAACGGCCAGCGGTGGTCCTGCGGCAACCGCAGCGACAGTTCGATCCGTTGCGGCCCGTGCGTCTCGACCTGCCAGGGCAGCCACATCGACACGCCGTGGATGGCGTGCGCGCCCAGGTTCACCGGCAGCTGCCATTCGCGTCCGGCGAAGGCGAAGCGGCCGCCGCGGACGCGCCCGGACCACGGCAGCATCGGATAGCTGCCCCAGGCGATCGCCGCCGGCCAGCCCGCCTCGGGGCCGAGCAGCTGTTCGATGCCGCGGTAGCGGATCTGCGCGATGCGGCCGCCGGCCTGCGGGGCGACGTCCAGCTGCAGTTCGCCGTCGCCGATGTGCAGCAGCGGACCCGGTGCGAGCGGCGCGTCGGGGTCGCCCGCCGCCGCCGCGCCCGGGTCAGACGCCATACGGGTCGATCGGCACGATCCGGCCCTGCGCGTCGTGGTGCAGTTCGGCGGCCTTGATCGAGCGCAGGTGGGTCACGCCGCCCGACAGCAGGGAGTCGTGGTAGAACAGGTACCAGCGCCCGTCGACTTCGCAGATCGAATGGTGGGTGGTCCAGCCGACCACCGGGCGCAGCACCTGGCCCTGGTAGGTGAATGGCCCGTACGGGTTGTCGCCGGTGGCATAGCACAGCAGGTGGGTGTCGCCGGTCGAATACGACAGGTAGTAGCGCCCCTCGTACCTGTGCAGCCACGGTCCTTCGAAATAGCGGCGCTCGTGGTCGCCGGCGCGCAGCGGCCGGCCGGCCTCGTCCACGATCAGGATCTCGCGCGTGGGTTCGGCCAGCTCCTTCATGTCCGCGCGCAGGCGCGCGATGCGCGGACCCAGCGCCGGTTCGACGTCGGCCGGTTCTTCATGGGCCGCGTCGTAGACGTTGTCGCGGTAGTTCTGCAGCTGGCCGCCCCAGATGCCGCCGAACAGCAGGTAGTGTTCGCCGTCGCCGTCGGCGAACACCGCCGGATCGATCGAGTAGGTGCCGGCGATGGGCTGCGGTTCGGGCTTGAACGGACCGGCCGGGTGGTCGCCGACGGCGACGCCGATCCTGAAGATTCCCTCGGCGGTCTTGGCCGGGAAATAGAGGTAGTAGCGGCCGTCCTTGCACGCCGCGTCCGGCGCCCACATCTGCCGCTGCGCCCACGGCACCTCGCTCACGTGCAGCGCCAGGCCGCAGTCGGTGGCCGGACCCTGCGGCGAGTCCAGGGCGATGACGTGGTAGTCCTCCATGCAGAAATGGTCGCCGTTGTCGTTGAAGCCCACGCCGCCTTCGATGTCGTGCGAGCAATAGACGTACAGCTTGCCGTCGAACACGTGCGCCGACGGGTCGGCGGTGTAGATGTGGGTCACCAGCGGTTGCGAAATCGCGCGCGCGGCCAGCGACTTCAGGTCCTCGCCGATCGCCGCTTCGTCCGTGGGGGAATGGTCTGCCGTTGCCATCGTGGCTCCTAGTGGGTTCAGGACGCCGCCCCGGCCAGGGCGCGGCGTTCGCCCAGCTCGCGCTCGATGCGCGATTCCATGGGCTTGTTGATCTCGTAGAAGAACAGCAGGGCGACGCCGGCCAGGAACGGCAGCGAGGCGTACACGCTGACCGACAGGCGGATGCCGTCCACCACCTGCTGCGGCTGCGCGTCGGCGCCGGCCTGGTAGCCGTAGTGGGCCAGGATCGCGGCCACCAGCGCACCGCCGATCGCCAGGCCCAGCTTCAGGCCGCACAGCATCGCCGAGAAGATGATCGCGGTGGCGCGCCGGTGGTTGCGCCATTCCGAGTAGTCGGCCACGTCGGCGATCATCGCCCACAGCAGAGGAATGGTGATGCCGTAGAAGAACCCGTGCAGGATCTGCGAAAGGAACACCAGCCCGATCGCATGCGGCGGATAGAACAGGAACGCCAGCATGAACAGCGTGGACACGAACAGCGCGCCGCCGAACACGTCGCGCTTGCCGAACCGGTCGGCCAGCCGCTTGGAGAAGCCGATGCCCACGATCATGAAGATGATGCCGCCGGCGTTGAACAGGCTGAACGCCGAAGTCGCCGGGTCCTCCGGCCACTGGAACTCGGTCAGGCCGATGCCGGTCAGCATCGCGTTCAGTCCGTCGATGAAGCCGTTGAAGCCGATCCGCTGCAGGAAACCGGCCAGCGCGGATTCGTCCAGGTAGTACTGGAAATAATAGACGTAGGTGCCGCCCTTCAGCGCCAGCGTGGTGAACACCAGGATGGTCAGCAGCAGCATCACCACCCACGGGCGGTTGCGGACCAGATCGCCCAGATCCTGGGCGATGCTGGACTTCTGCTCCGGCGCCGGCACGATGCGCTCGCGGGTGGTGAGGAAGGTGATCAGCAGGAAGACGGTGCCGACCACCGCGAACAGCAGCATCGTGTTGTGGAAGCCCTGCACTTTGTCGCCGCCGCCCAGGATCAGCACCAGCGGCAGCAGCAGCGACTGCACCACCAGCTGGGCGACCATCACCGCCACGAAGCGGTAGGCGGACACGCTGTTGCGCTCGGCCATGTTGCCGGTCAGCACGCCGCTGAGGGCGGAATACGGCAGGTTGCTGGCGGCGTAGACCAGCACCAGCAACGTGTAGGTCGTGGCCGCGTAGAGGACCTTGCCCTGCGGGCCCAGGTCCGGGGTGCTGAATGCCAGCAGCGCGAGCACGCCGAACGGCACGGCGGTCCACAGGATCCACGGCCGGAACTTGCCCCAGCGCGTACTGGTGCGGTCGGCCAGCACCGCCACCAGCGGGGTGAACACGAAGGCGCCCAGCAGTCCCACCACGAAGATGATCGTCGCGGCGGTGCTGGCCGGGATCCGGAATACGTCGGTGTAGAAGAACGCCAGGAAGGTGACCAGCGTCTGGAAGATCAGGTTGGCGGCCAGGTCGCCCAGGCTGTAGCCGACCTTCTCGCGGACGCTGAGGGTTTCGGTATTGCTGCTCATGCCACCTCGGGCGCTCGTCTGGTTGGAAGGCGCGCGGTACCGCCGCGCCGGCATTCAAGGACGTGGCCCGTCCGGCGGGTTGCCGGACGGGCCACGGTTTTCAACAACAGCGTACAGCCTGCCGCATCAGAACGTGCCGCGGATACCGAGCGTGATGGTGCGGCCCGGCTCGTAGTAGGTGCGGCCCATGCCCTCGGCGAAGTACGCAACCAGCGGCTTGTTCTGCAGGTTGGTCGCACTCAGCGTGATCTGCGGGCTGCTGGGCAGGTTCTCGAGCGTGTAACTCGCCGAGAAATCGAGCTGACCACGATCGGCGGTGTAGCTCTTCACCCACGGCAGGGCACTCTGGCCGACATTGATGGGCGCACCCTGCGCCCAGTTGTACGACAGGCGCACCTGGGCCGCATCGCGTTCCCAGTACGCGGTGGCGTTCCACAGCTTCGGCGAGACGCCGAAGATGTTGCCCGCCAGCGCGTCGGAATCACGACCCACGGTGTCGACGCTGAGCTTGGTGTAGTTGGCCATGAAGCCCAGGCCGTCGTACACGAAGTCCAGCGGCTGCACCCAGATCGTTTCCCAACCACGCACGTTCAGCTCGGCATCGGCGTTGACCTGCTGGGTCACGGCCACGGTGAAGGCGTCGTAACCGCCGATGGCGTTGTCGACGACCGACTGCTGGTCGGCGTTCAGCGACGAGTACGGGACGCCCATCTCCGCCAGCGTCTTGCGGGTGCTGCCCTGGTAGGTATAGCCCGCCACGCGCTTGTTGAAGAAGGTCAGACCGACGAAGCCTTCGTCACCGGTGTACCACTCGCCACCGAGGTCGAAGTTGGTCGAGATGTACGGCGCCAGCTCCGGGTTGCCCTGGGTGGCGGTGTCAAGACCGGAGCCGCCGAAAGTGGTGCCCGGCAGCATCGCACCCGGCGCAGGACGGGTCATCGTCTTCGAGCCCGACATGCGCAGGACCACGTCCTCGGCAACATCCCACGCCGCACTGAACGACGGCAGCCACTCGCCATACGAGCCGTCGATCGACTGCCACTCACGCACGCCGTTCAGGGTAACCGGGCCGGACAGGGTATGGTCGGTGGTGGCGTAGCGCACGCCGGCGTTGATGCGCAGTTCGCGGCCCCAGACATCGGAGGCCGAGTTGACCTCGGCGTACGCCGCCCGGTTGGTCTCGTCGATGCCGCCGGTCTGCTGGTTGATCGCGCCGCTGTTCACCTCGTTGGCGCTGGCAGCGTAGGAGGCGAAGTCGGTCGCCGCCGCGAAGGCGCCCCAGTCGACGCCGATGAAGCCAGGGCCCGTCACCAGGTACTGCGACAGTTCGGAAGCCGGGATATTCGCGTACACGTTGGTGCGCCACGCGGCACCGTTGTCGAACGCCTGGATGCGACGGAAGTTGGTGTCGGTGGAAACGCCGACCCTGACGTTGTTGCTGTCGTCGCCGAACGTCAGATCGGCACGCAGGTTCGAGGTCTTGGTCAGGCGCTTTTCGTTCTGCAGGCGGATGTCGTTGAAGGTCCAACCGACGTTCGGATCGTTCAGGTCGACGTCGCCGCTGGTGTAGGTCGGGAAGCCGTCGTGGTTGGCGTATTCGGCCACGAAGAAAGGCGAATTGACCATGACGGTCGGCATCACCCGGCGCATCCAGCTGCGGCTGACGCCGGCATTCACGTCCAGCCTGATGGTTCCTTCGTCGCCGAACCAGAAGGTCGCACCCGGGTTGATCTGCCAGTAGTCGACGCTTTCGGTGTACGGACGGTACTGCAGGAAGGCCTGCGCGCCGGCGAAGGTCGCATCGGTGACCACGTTGTTGCCATCGACCTGCATGTCCAGCGGGACCATGCCGGTCGGCGAGCTGAAGTTGCGGCCCAGCAGGTCCATGTCCATGCGCTCGGTGTCGCGCTGCGCCTGGGTGTACAGGCCATCGATCCAGACGCGGGTGTTGTCGTTGGGACGCCACTCCACCGAACCCAGGAAGGAATCGCGGTCACGGCTGCCGCTGATGTCGGCCGGACGACCCAGCGCCGGGATCAGCGCGTTGTTGATCTGCTGCATGGTCAGGCCCGGGTTGTGGGCCTGCAGCCATGCGGCATCGATCGTCTCGCCCGGTGTCAGCCCGGCCTTGACCATCGCCGCCGAGACACCTGCGTTCTGCGCCGCGGTGGGCACGCTGGGCCAGATGCCCCAGCGGTTGGTGCCGACATCCGGGCCGCAGATGCCGCCGCACTGCTCCACGGTCAGGGCCGGCGTGGTCCAGTTGTCGCTGCCGCCGTCCTCCCAGCCCACGACGCCCATCTTGTTGCGGATGGAGGTCAGGCCCGCCAGCACTCCGAAGGTGCCGGCATCGTTGGTCCAGCTGCCGATCACCGTGCCCTGCGGCGAGATTTCGCCCGCGGTGCTGTTGTGCGCCCCCTGCAGCGAGTAGGTCGCGTGCGTGCCCGGATTGTCGAAGGCATGCGCGTTGGTCATGTCGACCAGGCCGGCAGCGCCGCCTTCCGGAAGGCTGGCCTTCGGCGACTTGTAGACGGTGACCTTGTTGAAGAACTCGCTCGGGAACAGACTCAGGTCGGTTTCGCGGTTCTGGTTGGCGTTGTCGTAGGAGATCGACGCGGTGGCGACGCTGTTGCCGTTGATCGTGGTCTTGGTGAAGCTGTCGCCCAGGCCGCGGATGGCGATCCGCTGGCCTTCGCCATTGAGCTCGCGGCTGATCTGGATGCCCGGCACGCGGGCCAGCGATTCGGCGATGTTGTTGTCCGGGAACTTGCCGATGTCCTCGGCGAAGATCGCGTCGATGAAGCCGGTCGCGTCGCGCTTGGCTTCGGTCGAGTACTGCAGGCTGCGGCGGAAGCCGTGGACCACAACCTTGTCGAGGTCAGTCGTCTGCGGTTCGGCGGCGGCCGACTGCTGCGCCTGTTCCTGCGGCGCGGCCTGCTCCTGGGCGATGGCGGCCGTGCTGGCCATGCCAAGGATGGCTGCGCCGAGCGCAACCGAAAGTGTGTTTCGTGCAAAGTGCTTGTGCACCGTACTCCCCTCCCGTTTCTGGTGATGTACCGCTGCCTCGCGGCGGCGGCGTCGATCGTCTTCATCAATGAGGGCGACGGCCGGAATAACCGAAACCGCCGTCCTCGGACGACGGCGCGGATGGTAGCGCTACCATTTCTTAACGTGCACGCTGCATAGCAGCATGAACTTTCCGCAACACCGGACTCCATCAGAAGGATGATGCAATGCACCATGTTTTCCCGGGGTTTCCGCGAGAACGACGCGCCGCCGGCACAGGGTGCGCGCACGCGGCCGGGCTGTGATAATGATAGCGCTATCAGAAATGGCGCCCTGCGCCAGCCCTCGGGAGGGGCGAACCATGGATCGACAGCGACACCCAGGACTGCGCATCAGGTACCTGGCATGAGCGTGGAGACGGCCGTCCCCGCGCGGGCCGTCCTCGCGGGCGGACGTTACCGCTGGCGCATCTGCGCGATGCTGCTGGCCGCCACCACCATCAACTACATCGACCGCCAGGTCCTCGGGGTGCTGGCGCCGTTCCTGCAGGATTCCATCGGCTGGAACGAAATCCAGTACGGCTACATCGTCACCGCGTTCCAGGGCGCCTACGCGATCGGCCTGCTCTGCGCGGGCGCGATCATCGACCGGCTGGGCACGCGCATCGGCTACGCCATCGCCATCGGCGTGTGGAGCCTGGCGGCGATGGGCCATGCGCTGGCGGCCACGGTCGGCGGCTTCATGCTCGCCCGCTTCTTCCTCGGCCTGGGCGAGGCCGGCAACTTCCCGGCGGCGATCAAGACCGTGGCCGAATGGTTCCCGCGGCGCGAGCGCGCCCTGGCCACCGGCATCTTCAATTCCGGCTCCAACGTCGGCGCGATCGTCGCGCCGTTGATGGTGCCGGTCGTGGCCACGGCGTGGGGCTGGCAGGCCGCGTTCCTGGTCACCGGCGTGCTGAGCATGCTGTGGCTGATCACGTGGCTGCTGTGGTACCGCGCGCCGGAGCAGCAGCCGCGGCTGTCGGCGAACGAACTGGAATGGATCCGCAGCGATCCGCCGGAACCGTCGGCGCGCGTGCCGTGGTCGCGGATCGTGCGCTACCGCCAGGCCTGGGCGTTCGTGGCGGCCAAGTTCATCACCGACCCGATCTGGTGGTTCTTCCTGTTCTGGCTGCCGAAGTTCCTGCACAGCGAATACGGCCTGAGCCTGACCGGGCTGGGCCTGCCGCTGATCGCGATCTTCGTGATGGCCGACATCGGCAGCATCGGCGGCGGCTGGCTGGCCGGCCGCTTCATCCGGCGCGGCTGGAGCGTCAACCGCGCGCGCAAGACCGCAATGCTGGTGTGCGCGCTGTGCGTGGTGCCTATTGTCTTCGCCGCGCGCGCCGACAACCTGTGGCTGGCGGTGGCGCTGATCGGCCTGGCCACGGCCGGGCACCAGGGCTGGTCGGCCAACGTGTTCACCCTGACTTCGGACATGTTCCCGCGCCATGCGGTCGGATCGGTGGTGGGCATGGGCGGCTTCGCCGGAGCGGTCGGCGGCATGATGATCGCAACCTTCGTCGGCTTCCTGCTGCAGACCACCGGCAGCTACGTGCCGGTGTTCCTGATGGCCGGATCGGCCTACCTGATCGCGCTGGTGGTGGTGCAGCTGCTGGCGCCGCGGCTGGAACCTGCGCGCCTGGAACCGGCATCGCCCGACGCGACAAGGTCGCCCGGCGCCTGAGCCGGGGCGACCGCCATTGAAGAAGGGCGGACGCGATGCCACGCGTCGCGGACCGCCGATTTCTCCGAGGAATCCGATGACCAGGCACCCCCTCATCCTGATCCTGTGCGCCGCCCTGTCGCTGCCCGGTACGGCCCGGGCCGGGCAGGACTGCGGCGCACCCGCCGCGGTCTGCGCGACCCGCGGCAGCGGCAGCCTGGCCCTGATCGAGCGCGGCACGCCGCTGCCGGTGCTGGTCGACGCGGACGATTTCACCGCCGTGCAGCGTGCCGCCGAAGCCCTGCGCGGCGACCTGGCCGCGGTCGCCGGCAAGGCCGCGACGGACACCGCGGCGCCGCGCATGGCGGTCATCGCCGGCACCCTGGGCCGCAGCGCGCGCATCGACCGGATCGTGCGCGAAAAGGGCATCGACACCGCCGGCGTGGCCGGCACCTGGGAGGCCTACCTGCTGCAGGTCGTGGACCGGCCCGAACCGGGCATCGAGCGGGCGCTGGTGGTGGTCGGCGCCGACCGCCGCGGCACCGCCTTCGGCCTGTACGAACTGTCGCGCCGGATCGGCGTCTCGCCATGGACCTGGTGGGCCGACGTGCCGCCCCCCCGGCACGCCAATCTCTACGTCGCGCGCGGACGCCTGGTCGACGCACCGAAGGTGAAATACCGCGGCATCTTCATCAACGATGAGGACCCGGCGCTGGGCGGCTGGCTCAAGGCCACCTACGGCGGCGCCAACCACGAATTCTACGAGCGCGTGTTCCAGCTGATCCTGCGCCACAAGGCCAACTACCTGTGGCCGGCGATGTGGCAGCCGCGCGCCTTCTACGACGACGACCCGCTCAACGCGCAGGTCGCCGACGACTACGGCGTGGTCATCGGCACCACCCACCACGAACCGATGATGCGTGCCCACGACGAGTGGTCGCGCCATGGCCAGGGCCGCTGGGACTACAACAGCAACAGCCAGGCGCTGCAGGACTTCTGGCGCGGCGGCATCGAGCGCCTGCAGGGCCGCGAAGCGGTGGTCACCCTGGGCATGCGCGGCGACGGCGACGAGGCCATGGCCGAGGGCACCGCGACCGCCCTGCTCGAGCGCATCGTCGAGGACCAGCGGCGGATCATCGCCCAGGCCACCGGCAAGCCGGCCGAACAGACCCCGCAGGTGTGGGCGCTGTACAAGGAAGTGCAGGACTACTACGACGCCGGCATGCGCGTGCCCGACGACGTCACCCTGCTGTTCGCCGACGACAACTGGGGCAACATCCGCCGCCTGCCCGACCCCGCCAGCCGGCGCGCCGGCGGCTATGGCGTGTACTACCACTTCGACTACGTCGGCGGGCCGCGCAACTACAAATGGATCAACACCACCCAGGTCGAGCGCGCCTGGGAGCAGATGCGCCTGGCCTGGGCGCACGGGGTCGAGCGGCTGTGGATCGTCAACGTCGGCGACATCAAGCCGATGGAACTGCCGATCAGCGCGTTCCTCGACCAGGCCTGGAACCCGGACACGGCGGACCTGGACTGGATCGGCCGCTACCCGGCGGCCTGGGCCGCCGAGCAGTTCGGCCCGGCCCACGCCGGCGAGATCGGCGAAATCCTGACCCGCTACACGCAGTACAACGCCCGCCGCAAGCCGGAACTGCTCTCGCCCGACACCTGGAGCCTGGTCCACGAGCGCGAGGCCGAGCGCGTGCTCGCCGGCTGGGATGCGCTGGTCGAGCGCACGCTCGAGGTCGGCCGGCAGATCCCCGCCAGCCATCGCGACGCCTGGTACCAGCTGGTCGAGTACCCGGTGCTGGCCAGCGCCAACCTCAATCACCTGTACGTGGCCGTGGCCCGCAACCGGCTGTATGCCGCGCAGGGCCGGGCCTCGGCCAACGCCTGGGGCGAGAAGGCGCGCGAGCTGTTCGCGCGCGACGCCGAGCTGCAGCGCGTCTACGAGCACGACATCGCCGGCGGCAAGTGGACGAGCATGATGTCGCAGCCGCGCATCGGCTATACCCACTGGCAATCGCCGGAGCGCAACATCCTGCCCGCGCTGGCCACGGTCGACGTGCCGGAGAAGGGCGTGACCGGCGTGGCCATCGAAGGCGACGCGCGACGCTGGCCGTACCCGCTGCAAAGCCCGCGCCTGCCGGTGCTCGATCCGGTCGCCGCACCGACCCGCGAGGTGGTGGTGTTCAACGGCGGCCGCCAGCCGATCGGCTTCACCGCCACCACGAAGACGCCGTGGCTGAAGGTCTCGCCCGCCTCCGGCGAAGTGCAGGACGCGCAGCCGCTGAAGATCGAGGTCGACTGGAACGCATTGCCCGAAGGCGAACACGAGGGCCAGATCAGCATCCGCGGCAAGGACTGGACCGAGGTCACCGTCGCCGTGCCGGTGCACAAGCCGCCGGCGCACCGCGGCGCACGCGGCTTCGTCGAGGGCAACGGCGTGGTCGCGATCGAGGCCCAGCACCACGCCCGCGCCGTCCCGCCCGCGGGCGGCCAGTGGCAGGTGATTCCCAACCTGGGCCGGACCCTGTCCGGAGTGACCGCGTGGCCGGCCACCGGCGCACCGGCCGCGCCCGGCGGCGACGGCGCGCGCCTGGAGTATCCGCTGGTGATGGACCAGGACGGCGAGGTCGAGGTGCGCGTGATCGTCGCGCCGACCCTGGACATCCGCCACCGCGGCGGCCTGCGCTACGCTGTTTCCATCAACGACGAAACGACGCCGCAGGTAGTGAACGTGCGCCTGGATCCGACCCCGGGCGACCGCGATTTCCGTGCCTGGGAGGCGGCGGTGATCGACAATGCGCACGCGGCCGTTTCGCGCCACCGCGTCCGCGCCGGCGCCAATACGCTCAAGCTGTGGCTGGTCGACCCGGGCCTGGTGTTCCAGCGCATCGAGGTCGTGCGCCGGCCGTGGCCGCCCACCACCCTCGGCCCGCCGGAAAGCCTGCGCCGCTGAGGCGCATCCCCACCCCACCCACTTGAACGCCGCTGCCACCGCCATGAACGATGCCAAGCCGCTGGTCCTGCATCCGGACCGCCTGTTCCCGTCCGACCCGACCCGGCGCGCCATCGCCCGGCGCCTGCACCTGCAGGTCGCCGGCCTGCCGATCGTGAGCCCGCACGGCCATACCGACCCGGCCTGGTTCGCGCAGGACGCCGCGTTCGCCAACGCGACCGAACTGCTGCTGGTGCCGGACCACTACGTGTTCCGGATGCTCTACAGCCAGGGCGTGCCGCTGGATGCGCTGGGCATCCCGCGCGCCGACGGCACCCGCGCGACGGTCGATCCGCGCGCGGCCTGGCGCGTGTTCGCCGACCGCTTCCACCTGTTCCGCGGCACGCCCTCGTCGATGTGGCTCAACCACGTCTTCCACGACGTGTTCGGCCTGCGCGTGCGCCTGGACGCGGGCACCGCCGACGAGTACTACGACACCATCACCGCCGCGCTGCAGACCCCGCAGTTCCGCCCGCGCGCGCTGTTCGAGCGCTTCGGCATCGAAGTGATCGCCACGACCGAAGGGCCGCTGGACACGCTGGAGCACCACCGGACCATCCGCGACAGCGGCTGGAGCGGCAAGGTGATCACCGCCTACCGGCCCGATGCGGTGGTCGATCCGGAGCACGAGCAGTTCCCCGACGCGCTGCGCCTGTTCGGCGAGCTCACCGGCGAGGACGTGCACAGCTGGCAGGGCTACCTGCGCGCGCATCGCCAGCGCCGCGCGTTCTTCGCCTCGATGGGCGCCACCTCCAGCGACCACGGCCACCCCAGCTGCGCCACCGCCGACCTGTCGCCGGACGAGGCGCGGCTGCTGTTCGCCAAGGTGGTGGCCGGCCGCTTCACTCCCGCCGAAGCCGAACTGTTCCGCGCCCAGGTGCTGACCGAGATGGCGGCGATGAGCCTGGACGACGGCCTGGTGATGCAGATCCACCCGGGCTGCTTCCGCAACCACAACCGCGGCCTGTTCGAGCGCTACGGCCGCGACAAGGGCGCCGACATCCCGCTGCGCACCGAGTACGTGCACGCGCTCAAGCCACTGCTGGACCGGTTCGGCAACGAGCCCGGCTTCACCCTGATCCTGTTCACCCTGGACGAGAGCACCTATTCGCGCGAGCTCGGCCCGCTGGCCGGGCACTACCCGTGCCTGTTCCTGGGCCCGGCGTGGTGGTTCCACGACGCGCCCGAGGGCATGTGGCGCTTCCGCGAGCAGACCCTGGCCACCGCCGGGTTCTACAACACGATCGGCTTCAACGACGACACCCGCGCGTTCCTGTCGATCCCGGCGCGGCACGACGTGGCCCGTCGCATCGACTGCGCGGTGCTGGCCAGGCTGGTCGCCGAACACCGCATCGACGAGGACGAGGCCACCGACGTGGCCATCGACCTGGCCTACCACCTGCCCAAGCGCGCCTACCATCTATGAGCACGGCTTCCCCTGTAGGAGCCCGTCTTGCGGGCGACATGGGCGTCGGAACCATGGGGAAGTCGCCTGTGCCCACGTGGCATGTCGCCCGCAAGACGGGCTCCTGCAAAGGCGTCGCCGGTGGGCACGAGGGACCCGCGGCCGATGCACGCCGGCACCGCGTCGCCGACGCCGCGGACACCGCATTGCCACGCGCACGCCGGTCCGTTTCCGCCAGGTGGCGATGCATCGCATCGCTGCTGGCGCTGCTGGCACTGGCGCCGGCCATCGCCGCCGAACCTGCGTCGCCACGCGAACAGATCCGCCTCGACAGCGGCTGGCGCTTCCACCGCGGCGATCCGCCCGGCGTCGATGGCCGGCTCGACTACGACGTGCGCCCGCAGATCGTGCAGAGCGCCGACGGCAAGGTCGCCGATGCGCGCCCGGATGCGGCCGAGCACGTCGAAGCCAACCGGCCGGTTCTCAAGCCGTGGATCCTGCCCACCGCCAACCCCTTCATCGCCGATCCCGCCCGCAGGCATGCGCGGCCGGAGCAGGACCCGCCGGGCGGCGACGTCGCCTTCCTCCAGCCCGGTTTCGACGACAGCGGCTGGGAGGCGGTGACCCTGCCGCACGACTGGGCCATCGCCGGACCTTTCATCACTGAAGGCCCCTACGGCGGCATGGGCCGCCTGCCCAGCTGGGGCATCGGCTGGTACCGGCGCACGCTGGACATTCCCGCCGACGCGGCCGGCCGCCGCGTGTTCCTGGATATCGGCGGCGCGATGTCCTACGCCACGGTCTGGCTCAACGGCCGCCTGGTCGGCGGTTGGCCCTACGGCTACAACTCCTGGCGCGTCGACCTGACCCCGTACGTCGACTTCGGCGGGACCAGCCAGCTGGCCATCCGCCTGGACAACCCGCCCGAATCGGCGCGCTGGTATCCCGGCGGCGGCCTGTACCGCGACGTGTGGCTGACCCTCGCCGATCCGGTGCACGTGGCCCAGTGGGGCACCCAGCTCACCACGACCGGCGTGTCCACCGACGAAGCGACGGTCAACCTGCGGGTGGTGGTGGACAACGATGGCCACGACGACGCGCGCGTCTACGTCGATACCGAATTCTTCGCCCTCGACGCCGCCGGCGCCATCTCCGGCGAAGCCGTCGCCCGGATCGAGCGCGCGCGCCTGGAGGTGGCCGCCGGCCAGCACGGAGCGCGGGTGGACACCGCCGCGCGCATCGCCAACCCGCGCCTGTGGGGACCGCCGCCGACCCAGCAGCCCCACCGCTACGTCGCGGTCACCACCCTGACCCGCGACGATCGCGTCGTCGACCGCTACGAGACCCGCTTCGGCATCCGCGAAGTGCGCTGGGATCCGGACCGCGGCGTCATCGTCAACGGCGAGCACGTCCCGCTGCGCGGGGTGAACCAGCACCACGACCTCGGCGCGCTGGGCGCGGCATTCAACGTCCGCGCGGCCGAGCGCCAGTTGGAGATCCTGCGCGGCATGGGCGTCAATGCCATCCGCCTGGCCCACAACCCACCCGATCCGCAGCTGCTCGAACTCACCGACCGCATGGGCTTCCTGGTGATCGACGAGGTGTTCGATTCCTGGGAGAAGAAAAAGACCCCGCTCGACTTCCACCTCGTGTTCCCCGACTGGCACGAGGCCGACCTGCGCGCGATGGTCCGCCGCGACCGCAACCACCCCTCGGTGATCCTGTGGAGCGTGGGCAACGAGGTCGGCGAGCAGTACGACGGCGAGGCCGGCGCCGCGATCGGCCGCCAACTGTCGGCGATCGCGCACGAGGAGGACCCGACCCGCCCGACCACCGCCTCGATGAACTGGGCCAAGGCGGACATGCCCTTCCCCGCCGCGTTCGACGTCATCAACCTCAACTACCAGGGCGAAGGCATCCGCCAGGAAGCGGAGTTCGAGGGTACCGAGCGGATCCGCACGCCGCCTTCGTATCCGGCGTTCCGCGCCGCGTTCCCGGACAAGGTGATCTTCGGCAGCGAGACCGCCTCGGCCTTCAGCAGTCGCGGCGTCTACCTGTTCCCGGTCTCGCCGGAGGTCAGCGCGCCGGTGCGCGACGGCCGCGGCGGCGACTCGAAGATCCGCCAGGTCAGCAGCTACGAGCTGCACGCGGTGGACTTCGGCTCCAGCGCGGACAAGGTGTTCGCCACCCTGGACCGGCATCCGTACGTGGCCGGCGAGTTCGTGTGGAACGGCTTCGACTACCTGGGCGAACCGACCCCGTACTACGACTCGCGCAGTTCCTACAGCGGCATCATCGACCTGGCCGGCTTCCCCAAGGACCGCTACTTCCTCTACCAGTCACGCTGGCGCCCGGACCTGCCGATGGCGCACATCCTGCCGCACTGGACCTGGCCGGGCCGCGAGGGCCAGGTGACGCCGGTGCACGTGTTCACCTCCGGCGACGAGGCCGAACTGTTCGTCAACGGCATATCGCAGGGCAGGAAAAAGAAGGGACCATACGAATATCGCCTGCGCTGGGACGGGGTGGTCTACCAGCCCGGCGAACTGCGGGTGCAGGCGTACCGGGACGGCAAGCCGTGGGCCGAGGCGAGCGTGCGCACCGCCGGCGCGCCGGCGAAGCTCGAGCTGGTGGCCGACCGCGACCGCATCACCGGCGATGGCCGCGACCTGGCCTTCTTCACTGTGCGCGTGCTCGATGCGCAGGGGCGCGAGGTACCCACCGCCAGCGACCGCATCGTCTTCAGCATCGAAGGCCCGGGTGAGATCGTGGCCACCGACAACGGCGACGCCACCGACATGACCGCCTTCCCCTCGCACGCGCGCAATGCGTTCAGCGGCATGGCCCTGGCGATCGTGCGCGCGCAAGCCGGGGCGACCGGACGGGTGACGCTGCATGCCGGATCCGGCCCGCTGCAAGGGGCCCGCGCCACCATCGAAGTGGGCCACGCCACACCGTCACCCTGAGGAATCCGCCATGCGCATGCCGTTGTTGACCCTTCTCGCCGGCCTGGCCGTGGCCGGCGCCGACCTGCGCGCGGCCGAGAACTCCGGTGCGGGTGCGCAGACGCTGAAGCAGGCCTTCGCCGACGACTTCCTGCTCGGCACCGCGGTCAACGACGACGTCGTCTCCGGCCGCGATGCCCGCGCGCAGGCGCTGGTGCTGCGGCACTTCAACGCGGTCACCCTCGAGAATTCGATGAAGGCCGAGAAGGTCAATCCGCAGCCGGGCGTGTACAACTTCGCCGCCGCCGACGCCTTCGTCGACTTCGGCGAGAAGCACGGCATGTTCGTGGTCGGCCACACCCTGGTCTGGCACAACCAGACGCCCGACTGGTTCTTCTTCAAACCTGATGGCACGCCGGTCGGCCACGACGCCCTGGTCGAACGCATGCGCCAGCACATCGAGAAGGTGGCCGGACGCTATGCCGGGCGCGTGGACGCCTGGGACGTGGTCAACGAGCAGATCGGCGAGGACGGCCAGTACCGCGACACCAAGTGGGTCGCCGGCATCGGCGATGGCGACGAACTGCTGCGGCTGGCCTTCACCTTCGCCAGCCGCTACGCCCCGGACGCCGAGCTGTACTACAACGACTTCAACGCCTGGCGGCCGGAGAAGCGCGACGGCATCGTGCGCATGGTGAAGATGCTGCAGGCGCACGGCATCCGCATCGACGGCATCGGCATCCAGGGCCACTGGGGCCTCGACTTCCCGTCCACCGCCGACATCGAGGCGGCGATCGACGCCTACGCCGCGCTGGGGGTGAAGGTGATGATCACCGAGGGACGTGGACGTGCTGCCGCTGACGAAGGAAGGGCAGATCATCGGCACCGGCATGGCCCACCCGCAGTTCCAGCTGCCGGAGTTCAAGCGCTTCCTCGATCCGTACCGGGACGGCCTGCCGGGCGACGTGCAGCAGCGGCTGGCCGACCGCTACGCCGAACTGTTCGCCCTGTTCCACCGCAAGCGCGACAGGATCGACCGGGTCAGCGTCTGGGGCGTGCACGATGCCATGTCGTGGAAGAACGACTATCCGATTCCGAACCGCACCAACTATCCGTTGCTGTTCGATCGCGACTACCGGCCCAAACCCGCGCTGGAGGCCGTCCTGGCCGTTCCCGCGGGCGCGGAGTGAAGCCGGCCGTGGCCGTGGCTTGGCTGCGCATGGGCGCGGGAGGCGCCGGGGCGTTCGTGCATCCGTCCCCGCCGGGATCGCGCGTCATCCGGCACCGGACCGCCTGGGCTGCTTCGCGTGGACGGCCCGGTCACGACGGATGAAGCGGTCATGCGCCTGACCCCTGCTGTCGGACCGTGGCTGCTGGCGCTGCTGGCGGCGATCGCCTGCGCTGCGCCCGCCTCCGTCCAGGCGCAGGCAACCGCGCCGGCATCGTTGGCATCGTCATCGACGGCGCCGGCGGTACCGTCCGGACCCGCGATCGCGGGCGATGCCTATCTGCACGACTGGCCCGCGGACGCCGACCCGGCCCGCGTCGGCGCGCAACTGGCCGCGAACTTCGCCGGCGACGATCCCGCAGGCTCGAAGCACTACAAGCTCGCCTGCGCCTGGTACGGCGCGCTCGACGTCGCCGCATTGCTGCGCGACCCGGTGCTGCTCGACCGGCTGGTCGCGATGTACGCGCCCTACCGCGGCAGCCATGCCGGCCTGCTCACCGGCCCGGGCCACGTGGACGAGAACGTCTTCGGCATCGTGCCGCTGGAGATCGCGGTGCTCACCGGCGACGCCGGACTGCGCACCGAAGGCCTGGCCATCGCCGACCATCAGCAAGCGCGCATCGGCGACCAGAAGCGCTTCGCGATCGACGACATGTTCATGGTCACCGCGCTGCAGGTGCAGGCCTGGCGCGCATCCGGCGAGACGAAGTACCTGGACCTGGCGGCAGAGACGATGGTCGAGTACCTCGACGCCCTGCAGCAGGACGACGGCCTGTTCTTCCACCACGCCGATTTCCGCCACAAGTGGGCTCGCGGCAACGGCTGGGTCGCGGCCGGCATGACCGAACTGCTGCGCGAACTGCCGCCGGACCATCCCCGCTACCCGGCCATCCGCGGCGGCTACGCGCGGATGATGCGCGGCCTGGAAGCCCACCAGATCCGCACCGGCGACGGCGCCGGCCTGTGGAGGCAGATCATCGACTCCGACGACCCGCGCAACTGGCCCGAAACCTCCGGCAGCGCGATGTTCACCTATGCCTTGGCCACCGGCGTGCGCTACGGCTGGCTGGACGCGGCCAGCTATGGCCCGGTGGCGCGCGCCGGCTGGCTGGCGCTGGTGGAGCGGCTCACCCCCGACGGAAGGCTGCGCGATGTCAGCGACTGGGCGTACCGGCCGGCCTCGCATCCTGGCGGTTCCAGTTATGCCGGCGACGAGGAGAACTACTACTTCGAGCGCAACCGCCTGACCGGCGACAACCACGGCCAGGCACCAATGCTGTGGAGCGCGGCGGCATTGCTGCGCTGAGCCCGCCGACCTTGCAGGAGCCCGCTTGCGGGCGACACGGCCATCGGAACCACGAAAACGCCACCTGTGCCGACGGCGTCGCGTCGCCGGCAAGACCGGCTCCTGCAAAAGCACCCGGTCGCGCTCCTGTAGGAGCCCGTCTTGCGGGCGACAGGGCGTCGGAAACCCGATGAAGCCGCCCGCGCCAGCAACGTCAGCCGATCGCCAGCTCCAGCAGCAACACCCCCGCCAGCCCCACGACCGAGATGGTCGTCTCCATCACCGTCCACGACAGGAAGGTCTGCTTCATCGACAGGTTGAAGAATTCCTTGAACATCCAGAACGCCGAATCGTTGACGTGCGAGCCGAACACGCTGCCGGCGCCGACCGCCAGCACCGCCAGTTCCGGCGACACGCCCGACGCCCCGAGCAGCGGCGCGACCACGCCCGCGGCGGTGATGCCGGCCACGGTGGCCGAGCCGATCATCACCCGCAGCATCGCCGTCACCACCCAGGCGAACACCAGCGGCGGCATGTGCCAGGCCTGGCTGAGCGCGGCGATGTAGTCGCCGGTGCCGCTGTCGACCAGCACCTGCTTGAACACCCCACCGGCGGTGATGATCAGCAGGATCACCGCGATCCCGCTGATGGCCGCGTTGAGCCAGCGGGTCTGCGTCGCCAAATCCACCCCGCGGCGCACGCCGAACTGCCAGAACGCGGCCAGCACCGACAGCAGCAGCGCGATCGTCGGGCTGCCGGCGAACAGCAGCGCGGTCCTGGCCACGCCATCGGGCAGCACGCTGTCGGCCAGCACCGACACCGAGATCAGCAACACCGGCAGCAGGGCGATGAGGAACGACGGCCACGCGCCCGGCAATTCCCTGGGCGCCGTGCCGGAAGAGAACAGGTCGGGCAGCGGCGGATCGATTCCCTTCAGCCACCGGCCCAGCAGCGGCCCGGCCACGACCACCGCCGGGATCGCGATGACCAGGCCGTACAGCAGCACCTGTCCCATGTCGGCCGCGAACGCGTTCACCAGCACCACCGGTCCCGGATGCGGCGGCAGGAAGCAGTGCGTGGTGCTCAGCGAGGCCGCGGTGGGAATGGCGATGTACAGCAGCGGCAACCCGGTCTTGCGCGCCAGGGTCAGCACCAGCGGCACCAGGATGATGAAGCCGGCGTTGTAGTACAGGGGGATGCCGACCAGGAAGCCGGTCAGCAGCATCGCCCACTGGATGTTCTTCTCGCCGAAGCGGCCGATCAGGGTGGCCGCGATCTTCTCCGCCGCCCCGCTCTCCTCCAGGATCTTGCCCAGCACCGCGCCCAGGCAGATCACCAGCGCCAGCCCGCCCAGGGTGCTGCCGACGCCGGCATCGATGGTCTTGAGCAGTTGCTGCGGCGACATGCCCAGGCACAGCCCGGCGAGGATCGCGACCACCAGCAGCGACAGGAACGGGCTGACCTTGCGCGCGGTCAGGAAGATCTGCAGGGCGATCGCGGCGAGGATGACGAGGATCGGGGACATCGGCTCGGGCTCTCCGTGGAAGGGGTGCGGCGGCGTGTTCGGCGAAGCGGTGCGGCGGGTGGCGTATTGCCTAACTGCCGGCGCCTCCTCCATGCCGCTGCGCCAGTGCTTCGCGGCCGGCGCGCAGCGTTTCGATGATCGCGTCGGCGTCGTAGACGCAGCCGGCCCAGGTGCCGCCGCTGGCGTCCTGCAGCGCGGCCCACAGCCGGGTGTCGTCCGGCAGCCGCGGATGCGGCGCGATCGCCGGATGGATCGCGCGCGTGGCGAGCAGCGCGGCGGCCGCATCCGGATCGAGCGGCCGGTCCGCATCGGTGCCGACGAAATCGATGCGGCCCTGCAGCGTGTTGCGGTCGATCTCGATGCGCACCCGGTCGCCGTCGCGCAGCCGCCCGATCGGGCCGCCGGCCAGCGCCTCCGGCCCGACGTGGCCGATGCAGGCGCCGGTGGACACGCCGGAGAAGCGCGCATCGGTCAACACCGGCACGTGCTTTCCCCAGGGCAGGTACTTCAGCGCCGAGGTGAGCTGGTAGGTCTCCTCCATGCCGGTGCCGGCCGGGCCGCAGCCGGCCAGCACCACCACGTCGCCGGCGCGCACCGCATCGTCGCCCTTGGCCTTGATCGCGCGGATCGCCTCGTGCTCGGAAGCGAACACCCGCGCCGGCCCGGTGTGGCGGTAGACGTTGTCGGCATCGACCACCGACGGATCGATCGCGGTGGCCTTGATCACCGAACCCTCCGGCGCCAGGTTGCCGACCGGGAACACCAGTGCGCTGGACAGGCCCGCGGCGCGCGCCGCGTCCGGCCCCATGATCACGTGGTCCGGGTCGATGCCGTCGAGTTCGCGCAGGCGCGCACGTGCCGCCGCGCGCGTGGCGCTGCCTTCCCACCACGCCAGGTTCTCGCCCAGGGTCTGGCCGCTGACCGTGGGCACGTCCAGGTGCAGCAGGCCCATGTCGCGCAGGTGCAGCATCACCTCGGGCACGCCGCCGGCCATGAACACCTGCACCGTCGGATGGTGGCGCGGGCCGTTGGGCAGCGCGTCGACCAGCCGCGGGGTGGCGCGGTTGGCGGCGATCCAGTCCTGCACCGTCGGCGGCGCCACCCCGGCCGCGTGCGCGATCGCCGGCACGTGCAACAGCAGGTTGGTGGAGCCGCCGAACGCGGCGTGCACCAGCAAAGCGTTCTCCACCGCCTGGCGGGTGAGGATCGCCGACAGCGGCGTGCCGGCCCCGGCCAGGCGCATCAGCGCCAGCGCCGAACGCCGCGCCATGTCGGTCCACGCCGGTTCGCCCGAAGGCGCCAGCGCGCTGTGCGGCAACGCGATCCCCAGCGCCTCGGCGATCACCTGCGAGGTCGCCGCGGTGCCGAGGAACTGGCAGCCGCCGCCGGGCGAGCCGCAGGCGCGGCAGCCCATCGCCGCCGCATGTTCCAGGTCGATCAGCCCATGCGCGAAGCGCGCGCCGATGGTCTGCACCTTGCCGGCGTCCTCGGCGTCGCGCGCCGGCAGGGTGACGCCGCCGGGCACGATCACCCCCGGCAGGTCGGCGCAGCCGGCCAGGGCCAGCATCATCGCCGGCAGGCCCTTGTCGCAGGTGGCGATGCCGAGCACGCCGCGGCGCGTGGGCAGCGAGCGGATCAGGCGGCGCATCGCGATCGCCGCGTCGTTGCGGTACGGCAGGCTGTCGAACATGCCGGTCGTGCCCTGGGTGCGCCCGTCGCACGGGTCCGAGCACATCACCGAGAACGGCAGTCCGCCATGGGCGGCGAAGGTCTCGGCGGCGGTGCGCACCAGCCGGTCGATCTCCCAGTGGCCGGTGTGCAGGCCCAGCGCCAGCGGACGCCCGTCCGCCGCGCGCAGGCCGCCCTGGGTGCTGACGATCAAGTAGGGATCGCGCGCGACCTCGCTGGCACGCCAGCCCATGCCGGCGTTCTGGGTCAGGCCGAACAGGTCGCCGCTGGGTGCCTCGCGCAGCATCCGCGCATCGATCGGCAGGTGACCGTGCGGACCCTCGCCCGAGGTGCGCGTGGTCGCCAGCGGCGTGCCGTCGCCGAGGATGGCCTCGATGCCGGCGCCGGGCGTGTTCATCGCACGCCGTCTCCGGGTAGCACGGCGTTGTCGTCCACCGTGTTCTCGAGCACCAGCCCGCCGATGTCGATGCGGACCACGTCGCCGGCCTGCAGGGTGAAGTCCTCGCCGGGCACCACGCCGGTGCCGGTGAACAGGAACGCGCCCTGCGGAAAGGTCAACTCGCGGAACAGGAAGCCGGCCAGCTCCTGCAGCCCGCGCTTGATCTGCGAAGTGCGCGTGGCGCCGGCGAACACCGGCGCGCCGCCGCGCGCGATGTCCAGGCCGATCGGCAGGTCGCGCAGCGCGTCGGCGTCGCACAGGCGGATGCCGGGACCGAGCGCGCAGGCGCCGTCGTAGACCTTGGCCTGCGGCAGGTACAACGGGTTCTCGCCCTCGATGCTGCGCGAGGACACGTCGTTGCCGACGGTATAGCCGCGGATCGCGCCGGCCGCGTCCAGCAGCAGGACCAGTTCCGGTTCCGGCACGTTCCAGTGGCTGTCGGCGCGCACGCGGATGCCGCTATCCGGGCCGCGCACGCGCCAGCCGTTGGCCTTGAAGAACAGTTCGGGACGCTCGGCGTTGTAGACCTTCTGGTAGACGTCGGCGTTCTGCGATTCGGCCTCGCGCGCCATCCGGCTGCTCAGGTAGGTCACCCCGCTGGCCCAGGCCTCCTGGGTGTCCCCGATCGGCGCCAGCAGCGGCGCGGCGGCCGCGTCGCCGCGCGAGAGCACGGCCAGGTACGCCTGCGCCTCGGCGGCCGGCAAGGCGAGCCAGGCGCCGAGATCGAAGTTGGCCGGCAGGTATCGGCCATCGCACGCCCAGCGCGGTCCCTCCGGGGCGGCATGGCGGGTGAGGTACGCGGACATGATCGTCTCCAGGGACTCGGTGATGGCGCTACGGTGATTGCGGATGCCTTGGTACGCAGCATCCAGGGCGGACCGTGCGGGCGACGGCAGCGTCCATCTCAGGACACGCCTTCGCTGGCGGCCAGCGCACGCGCCACCGCCGCGGGCGTGGCGTCGCCGAGCGCGGCGTAGGCCACGTGCAGCGCCTCGACGAAACGCGGGTCGGACGCCAGCGGCGCGAACACGTTTTCCAGGCGCAGCAACGCCGCTACGTCGTGCGCCGCGTCGCCGGTGGCCGCGGCGCCGATCGTCGCCAGCGCATCGGCCAGCGGATCGACGATGGCCACGCCGCGTTGCGCCTGGCGGCGCACGAACCGCATCCATCCGGCCACCGGCAGGCACAGCCGGTCGACGGAGCGGCCGGCGGCCAGCGCCTCGGCGATGGTGCCGAGCAGGCGCACCGGAATCTTCTGCGAGCCGTCCCAGGCGATCTGCGCCAGCAGGTGGCGGATGGCCGGGTTGCGGAAGCGTTCCAGGATCGCGTCGATGTAGGCGTCCGCATCGAAGCCGTCCAGCCGCGCCAGGCTGGGCACGATGTCCTCGCGCATCAGCCGCTCGACGAAGCCCGCGAGCACCGGCTCGCGCATGGCCGCGGCGACGGTCTCGATCTCCATCAGCGAGCCCAGGTAGGCCAGTGCCGAGTGCGGTGCGTTGAGCAGGCGCAGCTTGGCCCGGTCGTAGCCGGCGATGTCGCCGCTCATCACCACGCCCACCCGCTCCAGCGGCGGGCGGCCGTTGCGGAAGTCGTCCTCCACCACCCATTGCGTGTACGGCTCGCGCTGCACCGGCCAGGCGTCCTCGACGCCGAGCGCCGCGGCGACCCGTTCGCGCAATGCGTCGTCGCTGGCCGGGGTGATGCTGTCGACCATCGAGCGCGGGAAGGCGACCTCGCGTCCGATCCAGTCGGCCAGCTCCGTGTCCAGCTGCGCGGCGAACTGCAGTACCGCGCGGCGCAGGCGCCCGCCGTTGTCGGCCAGGTTGTCGCAGCTGAGCACGGTGTACGCCGCGATCCCGCGCTCGCGGCGCAGGCGCAGGCCGGCGACGAGCCAGCCAATGGCACTGTGCGGGGCGCCGTCGGGTGCCTGCGGCGCGGCCAGGTCGTAGGCGATGTCCGGATGGGCCAGGTCGACGCCGTCCGGCGACAGGCAATAGCCCTTCTCGGTGATGGTCAGGGTCACCAGGCGCACGTCCGGGTCGGCCAGCCGCGCCAGCACCGCGTCGCTTTCGTCACGCGCGCACAGGACTTCGCGGATCGAACCGATCACCCGCAGCTTCGATTCCCCGCCCAGCAGGACCAGTGTGTACAGCCCGTCCTGCGGCCGCAGCGCATCGCGCACGCCGGCGCTGTGCAGCGACACCGCGCTGATCGCCCAGTGCGGATCGGACCCCAGCAGGTCGTCGATGTACGCCGCCTGGTGCGCGCGGTGGAACGCGCCGGGACCGAAGTGGACGATGCCGATCCGGGTATCCGCGCGGTCGTAGGCAGGCACGTCGACGCCCTCGGCCACGTCGGGGAGCGTGCGTTCGGACAGACGCGGGACGGCGGGAACGGCTGGGGTCATCGGATGCCTGGATCTGTCTGGAGAGTGGGGGCGACAAAATGAGACGTGGACGAAGCCGGCGACCTGGGAGATTCCGCCGGCTCCGCCACGCCTCGACCGGCCTTCCCCGGAGAGAAGGGGAAGGCCGGGTGGAACGCGTCAGTCGGCCCGCATCGTGAGCGGGACCCGCGCGCGAATGTCCGCGCTCGAGGCGCCGACCTGGACCTCGTAGCGGCCCGGTTCGACGGTGTAGGCCGCCTTGTGTTCGTCGTAATGGCGCATGGCGTGCTCCGGCTCGAGGACGAAGGCGACCTCGCGCGCCTCACCCGGCTGCAGGTGCACGCGCTGGAAGCCGCGCAGGTCCTTGAGCGCGCGGCCGTCGCCGGCGTGCGGGGCGCGCACGTACAGCTGTACCACCTCGTCGCCGGCGCGCTCGCCGGCGTTGCGCACCGTGACCGTGGCCTTCACCGGCTCGCCGGCGGTGGTCGTGTCGCGGTCCAGCACCAGGCCCGAATAGTCGAACCGCGTGTACGACAGGCCATGCCCGAACGGATACAGCGGCTCGCCATCGAAGTAGCGGTAGGTGCGGCCGTCCATGCTGTAGTCGTCGAACGCCGGCATCTTCTCGCCGGCCTTGTAGAAGGTCACCGGCAGGCGCCCGGACGGATTGGCCGCGCCGAACAGCACGTCGGCCACCGCATTGCCGCCGCGCTGGCCCGGGTACCAGGCGACCAGCACGCCGGGCAGGTGCTCTTTCGCCCAGTCCACCGCCAGCGCCGAGCCGGTGGTCAGCACCAGCACCACCGGCTTGCCGGTGGCGTGCACGGCTTCCAGCAGCTTCTGCTGGGTCGCCGGCAGGCGTATGTCGGTACGGTCGCCGCCGGCGAAGCCCGGGTAGTCGACCTTCATCTCCTCGCCTTCCACGTCGCCGGTCAGGCCGCCGACGAATACCACGATGTCGGCGCCGCGCGCCGCGTCCAGCGCCTCGTCGAACGGCGGCTTGGCGCCGGGCATGCGCCAGGCCAGGCGCACGCCGGCGTCGCGCTCGCCTTCGTTGTATTCCAGGCGGATGTCGTAGGCACGGCCGGCCTCCAGTTCGATCTTCGCGCTGTCGCTGCGCAGGCGGTCGCTGTCGTCCCAGTGGTCGAGGATGCGCTTGCCGTCCAGGTACAGGCGGAAGCCGTCGTTGGCCGCCGCTTCGATCTCGTAGCTGCCCGTCACCGGCGGCAGCAGCTGTCCGCTCCAGCGGATGCTGAAGTTGTCGGCCGGTACCGCCTCGTCCGGGCCGGCTTCGCCGCGCGCCATCAGGTTGTCGGTCGGCGAACCGCGGTCCCAGCCGAAGCCGATGGTCGGGTCCACGCGCACCAGCGCCGGCGTGCCGGACAGGTCGCGGTTGCGGAAGTACTCGCCGCGCAGGCCGCGCTCGACCGCGTCCGCCGACGGGCGCAGGTACTGGGCCTCGATCAGCGGCGTGGCCGCCGGGTCGTTGCGTCCTTCGACCAGGTCGACGCCGCGCGCGTACACCACCTCGGCATGCGGGGCCGCTTCGCGGATGCCGCGCAGGATGGTGACCGGGTCCTTGGGCGTGCCGTAGTAGTTGCCCAGCAGCGCCATGGTGTCGTCGGCGGTGGGGCCGATCACCGCGATCCGCTTCGTCTCCGGCGACAGCGGCAGCACGCCGTCGTTCTTCAGCAGCACGATCGATTCCTGCGCCATCTTCAGCGCCAATGCGTCATGTTCCGGCGACTGGTTGACCGAGTACGGGATCTGCGCCCACTTCACTTTTTCCGGCGGATCGAACATGCCCAGGCGCATGCGCGCGGTGAACAGGCGGGTCAGCGCGTCGTCCAGTTCGGCCTCGCTGATCAGGCCCTTCTGCACCGCGAGCGGCAGGTACTTGGCGTAGGTGGCGCCGCAGTTGAGCTCGGTGCCCTTCTTCACCGCCAGCGCGGCGGCCTCCTCGGGCGTGGCCACGATCCTGTGGTTCTTCCAGATGTCCACGACCGCCCAGCAGTCGGACATCACGTAGCCCTTGAAGCCCCAGTCGCGGCGCAACGTGTCCTGCAGCAGGAACTGGCTGGCGCTGGCCGACTCGCCGTAGACGCGGTTGTAGGCGCCCATCACCGCGTCGACGTCGGCCTCCTTGACCAGCGCCTCGAACGCCGGCAGGTAGGTGTCGTAGAGGTCGCGCTTCGACGGATGCACGTCGAAATGGTGGCGGTCGGCCTCCGGGCCGCTGTGCACGGCGAAGTGCTTGGCGGTGGCGTCGAGCTTGCGGTATTTCGGATCGTCGCCCTGCAGGCCTTCGACGAAGGCGATGCCCATGCGCGAGGTCAGGTACGGATCCTCGCCGTAGGTCTCCTGGCCGCGGCCCCAGCGCGGGTCGCGGAAGATGTTGATGTTCGGCGACCAGAAGGTCAGGCCCTGGTAGCGGCCGTGCTGGCCCTCGGCGAGGGCGCGGTGGTGCTTGGCCCGGGCCTCGTCGCTGATCGCGTCGGCGACCTGCCCCATCAGCGGCACGTCGAAACTGGCGGCCATGCCGATGGCCTGCGGGAACACGGTCGCCCCGCCGGCGCGCGCCACGCCGTGCAGCGCCTCGTTCCACCAGTCGTAGGCCGGCACGCCCAGACGCTCGATCGCCGGGCTGTCGTTCTGCATCTGCGCGGCCTTTTCCTCCAGCGTCATCCGCGCGACCAGCGCGGCGGCGCGCTCCTCGAAGCTGCGGTCCAGGTCCAGCCAGGCGGATGACTCCTTCGCCGTGGATGCCTTCGCCGCTTGGGCGTCGGCGGCCTGCAGCTGCCAGGCCGGCAGCGTGGCCAGCAGCGCCAGGGCGCACCAGCGCGCCAGCGGCCGGCGGCGGGAATAGACGGTTGCGGTAGCGGTCTGCATCTGCGGGATCTCCTGCGTCACGGCTTGCGTTCGTCGCGGGCGTAGGGCCCGACCATGGCGCCGACGAAACCGCCGGCGACGTCTGTACTGAGAAGGGTTCCGTCCTGGTCCGCAGCCAGCGCCTGCCAGCCCCGGCCGTCGCCGGCGTCGAAGGCGAAGGCGTACGCGCCCTCGTTGCCGGAGATCTTCAGCTTCAGTTCCCCGGCCTCGCCAGCGGCGCGCATCGCCACGATCCCGGAGGCGCCATCGCCGGCCTTCTTCTCCAGGAACACCTCGGCGCCATCGCGCGCGGCGCGGCGCACGCCGAGGAAGTACCAGTACTTCCCGTTCTGGAACGCGGCCAGGCCGGCGGCGACGCCGGATTCCGGCAAGGCCACCTCGGTGCTGGCATCGAACACCAGGTGCTGCTGGCGGCGGGCGAGGAAGGACGGATTGCGCAGCGTGTCCAGCCCTTCGGCCAGCGGATGGATCGCCAGGTGGCCCGGTTGCGCGGCCAGGTCGGCCCAGGGCTGTTTCGGCACGCGCACGAACAGCCATTCGCGGGCCAGCGCGTCGGCGGTGAAATCGTCGCGCCAGGTGAAGTTGCCGGTGTTCGGCGCCTGCTCTGCCGGCCGGCGCATGAACGACGGGCCGGGCGCCACGTAGGGAATGGTCCTGCCGGCGTCGAGGATCACCGGCCAGCCGTCCTTCCAGGTCACCGGCAGCAGGAACGTCTCGCGGCCGGTGTTGTAGTGGCGAATGCCGTAATTGCGGCTGGCCAGGAACACCGCCCACCAGCTGCCGTCCGGCCCCTGCACCAGGTCGGCATGGCCGGCGTTGGTGACCGGCAGCGGGCGGTCGTCGGGCAGGTCGCGCTGGGTCAGCACCGGGTTGTGTTCGTAAGGCACGTACGGGCCCCACACGTTGCGGCTGCGCAGCACTACCTGCGAGTGCTGCGGACCGGTGCCGCCCTCGGCGTCGGACAGGTAGTACCAGCCGTCGACCCTGTAGAGGTGCGGGCCTTCGATCCAGATCGGGTTCTGTTCCGGCTTCACGCCACCGTCGATCACCACCCTGCGCGGGCCGATGAGCTTGCCGGTGGGCCTGCCCGCCGCGATGTCGATGCGCTGCATCCAGATCGCGCGGTGGCCTTCGTAGCGCGGCGTTCCCACCGGCGCGTCGTTGTTGACGATGTAGGCCTTGCCGTCGTCGTCGAAGAACAGCGACGGGTCGATGCCGCCGATGCCCGGCAGCCAGACCGGATCCGACCACGGGCCGGCCGGATCCTTCGCCGCGGCGATGAAATTGCCGCCGCTGTCCACCGCGGTGGTGACCACGTAGAAGGTGCCGTCGTGGAAGGAGATCGCCGGGGCGAAGATGCCGCGGGAGACGTCCAGCCCGTCGAAATCCAGGGTTTCCGGCCGGTCGATGACGTTGCCGATCTGTTTCCAGTGGACCAGGTCGTCGCTCTCGAACACCGGGATGCCGGGGAAGAAGGTGAAGCTGGAATTGACCAGGTAGAACCTGCCGTTCGCCGCCACCACGCTCGGATCGGCGTGGAAACCGGCCAGCACCGGGTTGCGGTAGTGGCCGTCGGGCAGCGGCGCCTCGAAGGCGGCGTCGCGGCCGGTGTATTCGAACCAGTCGAAGAGTGCGGGTGCGGGTGCGGGCGTGGATACGGGCGTGGATGCGGGCGCGGGTGCTGCATCGCGCCCCCAGGCTGGAAACGCCAGCATGGCGAACAGCAGCGCCGCCAGGGCAGAAAGCCGTCGTTCCCGCGCAGGCGGGAACCCGGCATCTTTGCCTGTGTTGCCGTGCGGAAAGTCGCTGGGTCCCCGCCTGCGCGGGGACGACGATGCTGGGACGGACCGCAGCCGTTCCGTCGCCATCGCTATCGCCAGCTTCATCCGCATCACCAGTCCCACATCGCGCCGTCTTCCAGGCGCGCGATCGGCAACTGCTTGGGCGAGTACGGATACTTCGCCGCCAGTTTCTCGTCGATGTCCACGCCGATCCCCGGGGTATCGCCCACGTGCAGGCGCCCGGCGCGCAGCACGTAGTCGTGCGGGAACACCGCGTCGGTCTCCTCGGCGTGGAACATGTACTCCTGGATGCCGAAGTTCGGCACCCAGGTGTCGAAGTGCAGCGCCGCGCCCATGGTCACCGGCGACAGGTCGGTGGCGCCGTGGAAGCCGGTGCGCACCTGGTGCAGGGCGGCGAAGTCGGCCAGCCGGCGCAGGTGGGTGATGCCGCCGCCGTGCACGATCGTGGTGCGGATGTAGTCGATCAGCTGGTTCTCGATCAGGTGCTTGCAGTCCCAGATCGAGTTGAACACCTCGCCCACCGCCAGCGCGGTGACCGAGTGCTGGCGGATGATCTCGAACGACTTCTGGTTCTCGGCCGGGGTGGCATCCTCCAGCCAGAACAGCCGGTACGGTTCAAGGCTCTTCGCCAGGCGCGCGGCCTCGATCGGACTCAGCCGGTGGTGGACGTCGTGCAGCAGTTCCACGTCGTTGCCGTGGTCGGCGCGCAGCTGTTCGAACAGCTTTGGCACCACGTCCAGGTAGCGCGGCGTGTTCCACACCGTCTCCAGCGGCAGCTCGCTCTCGGCCGGCTCGTAGCCCTTGGCGTTGGAGACGCCGTAGGCCTTCTTGATGCCGGGCACGCCGCACTGCGCGCGCACCGCCAGGAATCCCTGCTCGATGAACTTGCCGACCGCATCGGAGGCTTCGGCGATGTCGCGGCCGTTGGCGTGGCCGTAGACCAGCGCGCCCTCGCGCGAGCGTCCGCCCAGCAGCTGGTACACCGGCATCCCCGCCATCTTGCCGAGGATGTCCCACAGCGCCACGTCGACCGCGGCGATCGCGCTCATGGTCACCGGCCCGCGCCGCCAGTACGCGCCGCGATAGAGGAACTGCCACAGGTCCTCGATGCGGCCGGCGTCGCGGCCGATCAGGTTCGGCACCACGTGGTCCTGCAGGTACGAGGCCACCGCCAGTTCGCGGCCATTGAGGGTCGCGTCGCCCAGGCCGTACACGCCCGAGCGGGTGGTGACCTTCAGGGTGACGAAGTTGCGGCCCGGGCAGGTGACGATGACTTTCGCATCGACGATCTCGCGGTCGCGGCTTGAACCATGGCTCGGGGAACCTTGGGCGGTGGTTTCGGTGGGGGCTTGGGTGCTCATCGGGCGTGGTCGTCGGAGGGCATGGCGGGAATGGGCAGCTCGAACGGGCCGGCGGGCAGACCGGTGCCGTCGCCGTTGCTGTCGTAGAGGGTGCAGACCGGGCTGTCGGCCCAGCAGTAGCGGACGCGGGTGGCCGCATGCGCGGCCGGCGCGCGCAGGGTCACCCGGTTGTTCCAGATCTCGGCGCCGGCGTAGCGACAGGAACCGGCATCGGCGCCGCAGACCTCGAAGCCGATCGGGCCGTCGGCGCCATACGCTACCAGTGCGCCGGTCACGTCGCCGAAAGTCACCACGACGGCGTCGCCGTTGCGGCTCACCGATACCGGCACCGGCCCGGCCGGCGCCAGCTTTTCGCCGTACGCCAGGTGGCGCGCGGCGCGGGCCAGGCGGCGGCCGAGCTCCTGCTTGTTGCTCGGATGGATGTCGTTGCGCTCGCCCAGGTCGATGGCCACGGCCATGCCGGTACGCGGGTCCTCGGCGGCGACCTGGCGCTGCGCCTCGCGCATGGCCGCCCAGTCGCTCTCGCCCGGCGCGGTCGCCGGCTTGCCGTAGTTGGGCAACTGCACGAGCAGCATCGGCAGGTCCGCCCCGAAACGGTTGCGCCAATCGCCGCGCAGCGCGCGCAGCAGGTCGGCGTAGCGGTCGTGCTCGAAGGTGTTGGATTCGCCCTGGTACCACAGCGCGCCGCGCAGGCCGAAGTTCCCCAGCGGCGCGATCATGCCGTTGTACAGCGTGGACAGGCCCGCCGCGCTCTGCCACGGCGCGCGCGGCGGCGTGCCCGCTTCGGGCGGGACGACGCGGTATTTCCAGCCGCCATCCAGCGGCGCCTGGCTTCCATCGGCGAAGTGCAGCGCGTGCGCCGAGGCCGGGCCGGCCAGGCCGCCATCGCGATAGGTGTCGAGCACGTTGACCACGATGGTGTTCGTACCCGCGTGCAGCAGTCCGGCGGGCAGCCGGTATTCGCGGCCGCCGCCGGCGCCATAGGTGCTGCCGACGCCGCGGCCGTTCACCCAGGTCATGTCGATCTCGTCGGACGGACCCATGGCCAGCACCGCGTCCTGCGCGGCCTGCGCCGCGGTCAGCTCGACCGTGGTGCGGTACCAGACCATGCCGTCGAACGCGGCCAGTTCCGGCACGCCCCAGCGCTCCCAGGCACCCAGCTGCGCCGGCGCATCGCGCCAGGTGCCCATCGGTGCGCCTTCCGCCCACGGCTGGTCGCCGGCGGCCACGCCGGGTGCGGACGACCACCAGCGCTGCCACAGCTGGCCCCAGTCGCCGACCGCGGCCACCGGGTCCTGCGCGTAGCGCGCCAGCACATCCAGCTCAGCGTCGTAACCACCGAGCTTGCGCAGGGCCTCGCCGCTGATCCAGGCCTGGATGCGCGAGCCGCCCCAGGCCGCGTTGACCAGGCCCATCGGTACATCGACGGTCTTCTGCAGTTCGCGGGCGAAGTAGTAGCAGGCCGCGGAGAAATCGCGCACCGAATCGGAGTCCACCGGCTGCCATTGCACCGGCTGGGAGAAGTTCGCCGCCGGCACGACTTCCGCCACCTGCGGCACGGTGAACAGGCGGATGCGGTCGTTGTCGGCGCCGGCGATCTCCGCGCGCGCGTCCAGCGTGCGCCACACCTGCAGTTCCATGTTCGACTGGCCCGAGCACAGCCACACGTCGCCGACCAGCACGTCCTGCACCACCTGCCGCTGCTGGCCGGCGCTGGCGGTGAGCGTGAACGGACCACCGGCCTTGAGCGCCGGCAGCTGCGCTTCCCAGCGGCCATCGTCGCCGGCGCGCGCTTTCGCGCGCTTGCCGGCCAGCTCGACCTTCACCGTTTCGCCCGGCTGCGCCGTGCCCCACACCCGCACCGGCTGGCCGCGCTGGACGACCGCATGGTCCTGGAACATCGGGTGCAGCAGCGGTGGCGTTTCCGCGGCGAAGGCCACCGCGGCTGGTGCGAGCGCCAGCAGCAAGGCGGCGCAACGCGCGCGCAAGGAACGATGCGAAACCGGTCGGGTCATTTTCCGTTTCCTGGGGCGAAGGGGAATTCCAGCGACTCGTAGTAGTCCAGGCCGTGCGCCGGCGGCGCGGCGCCGGCCGGCAGGGGCCGCTTCGAGAAGGTCTGGAAATAGGCGACGCTGGCATCGCGCCACCATTGTGCTTCCTGCTGCTGGATGGCGAGGAACGCGGCGACCTGCGCGTGGCGTTCCGGATCGACGTAGGTGGCCAGCCCGTCCCAGGTGCGGCGCATGTCCGCCACGTAGTCCACGCCGCGGCCGTAGCGCAGCACCAGTTCGTCCCACAGTGTGTTGCCCGAGGCCATGCGATGGTCCCAGGGCACGTGGTGGAACCACAGCAGGAATTCCTCCGGCACCGTCGCCAGGTCGCCGAACCGCGCGGCTACCGGCAATGCGTACTGCGCCACCGCGCCGCTGCCGGTCGCGCTGCGGTCGAAGCCGATCCCCTGCGCGTCGGCACGGTGGTAGTACACCGAGGTCCAGTCCGCGCGCGGGCCGCCGGCCACCCACGGGCCCGGGCCGTAGTGGTGGCCGCGACCCATCAGGTGGTGCAGGCCCAGCGGGGTCATGTAGTCCACCACCGCCTCGCGCGAGCCCATCATCATCGCCACCACCGGGCCGACGAAGGCCGGATCGGTGGAGAAGGTCATCTTCACCCAGTCGGTCGCGATCGCCTCGGCCTCCAGGTACGGGTTCCACGCCAGCCGCCCGAAGGCGAACCAGTTCGCCTGGTCGAAGTGCGAGCCGCTCCAGTTGCGGTCGCTGCCGATGTTGGCCACCCCGGCCATGCCGGTCAGCGCATGTCCTTCCAGCGAACCGTCGATCACCTTGGCCACGGTCGAACCGGGTCCGCGCGCCTGCGTGTCGGCGCGCAGCGTTTCCTCGTACAGCGGCGCCAGGTAGGCCAGGTGGGTGGCGAAGCCCAGGTACTCCTTGGTGATCTGGAACTCCATCATCAGCGGCGTCTTCGGCATCGCGCCGAACAGCGGATGGAACGGTTCGCGCGGCTGGAAGTCGATCGCGCCGTTCTTGACCTGCACCAGCACGTTGCCGTCGAACTGCCCGTCCAGTGGCACGAACTCGGTGTACGCCTGCTTGGCGCGGTCGTCCGGTTCCTCGTGCGAGTAGACGAAGGCGCGCCACATCACGATGCCGCCGTGCGGGGCCAGCGCCTGCGCCAGCATGTTGGCGCCGTCGGCGTGCGAGCGGCCGTAGTCCTGCGGCCCGGGCTGGCCTTCGGAGTTGGCCTTGACCAGGAAGCCGCCGAAATCGGGGATGGCGCGGTAGACCTCGTCGGCCTTGTCCCGCCACCAGCGGCGTACGGCCGGGTCCAGCGGATCGGCGGTCTTGAGCCCGCCGATCTCGATCGGCGCGCTGAAGCGCGCGCTCAGGTACACCTTGATGCCGAACGGGCGGAACACGTCGGCCAGCGCTGCCGCCTTGCCGATGTACATCGGGGTCAGGCTCTGCGCGCTGGCGTTGACGTTGTTGAGCACCGTGCCGTTGATGCCGATGGAGGCGTTGGCACGGGCATAGTCGGTGTAGCGCGGGTCCTTCCAGCCCGGCAGTTTGTGCCAGTCCCAGATCGACTCGCCGGCGTAGCCGCGCTCGACGTAGCGGTCCAGGTTGTCCCAGTGGTCGAGCACGCGCACCTTCAGCCGCGGCGCCTCGCGGATGTCCAGCGCCTCCAGCGGCTGCGCGGTCTGGACCAGGCGCAGGAAATGGAAGGCGCCGTACAGCGCGCCGATGTCGGTATTGGCGGCGACCACGGTGGCCGGGCGCCCGTCGATGCGCACGCTGCGGACCAGGTAGCCTTCGTCGCCCAGCCCGGACAGGTCCAGCTTCAGCGCCGCCAGTTGCGGCGAGGACGCCGGCGTGCCGACCACCACCGCGCCGTCGCGGCCGGCGCGGACATCCACCGGCGGCGCGGCACCGAGCAGGCCGCGCAGGCCGCGGACCAGTTCCGCGCGCGTGGCCCGCGCGGTCGGCGTATCGGACGGCACGACCAGTTCGGCGGCATGGGCGCGGTAGCCGGCCAGGCGCGATGCCTCCACCGGCACGTAGCGCAGCCACAGGTCGTAGCCGTCCTCGGCCGGCGCGGGGGCGGCAGGCAAGGCCACGACCACGACCGCGAACAGCCGGCAGGCGACGGTCCGGCACCAGCGACCGATGCGATGCCGGGCCGCGCGCGCCGGTTCGCCCGCGCGGGGTGTTAGCGATACCATCCAATACTCCGGAGTGCAGTTGCCGGGCCGGATTGCCCCGGCCCGGTCGTGGCATGGACCACGGTGCGCCGGACCCCGTTGCAGTCGGCCAACCGAAGGGAGCCACGTTGGAGAAGCCAAGGAAGTCCGTGCGCCGCAAGGGCCGCGGCGTGACCATCGACGAAGTCGCGGCGCTGGCCGGCGTCTCGCCGATGACGGTGTCGCGGGTGATGAACAACCAGGGCAAGGTCCGCGACGCGACCCGCGAACGGGTGATGCAGGCGGTGCGCGAGCTGGACTACACGCCCAACCTGGCGGCCAGTTCGCTGGCGGCCGCGCAGCACACCCGCATCGCCCTGGTCTACAACAATCCCAGCGGCGCCTACCTGCGCGAGATGCTGGTCGGCCTGCTGCGCGTGGCCTCGCGCACCTCGATCCAGCTGGTGATCGACTACTGGGACAATTCCGACGCCGATTCCGAACGCAAGGCCGCGCGGGCCATGGCCGGCAAGGTCGACGGCGTGATCCTGCCGCCGCCGGTGTGCGAATCGCACGCGGCGGTCAGCGAGTTCGTGCGCGCCGACGTGCCGGTGGTGGCCATTGCCGCGGGCCGTTCCAGCGACGAGATCTCCTGCGTGCGCATCGACGACCTGCGCGCCGGCAAGGAACTGGCCGAATACCTGATCGCGCAGGGCCACACCCGGATCGGCTTCATCAAGGGCCGCCCCGACCTGAGCGCCAGCGCGCGGCGCTACGAGGGCTTCCAGACGGCCATGTTCGAGGCCGGCCTGGCGGTGGACGCCGCGCTGGTCCAGCAGGGCGACTACACCTACCGTTCCGGGCTCAAGGCCGGCGAGAAGATCCTGGCGCACAAGCGGCCGCCGAGCGCGATCATCGGCTCCAACGACGACATGGCCGCCGCGGTGATCTCGGTGGCGCACCGGCGCGGCCTGGACGTGCCGCGCGACCTGGCGGTGGTTGGTTTCGACGACAGTTCCTCGGCGACCACGGTCTGGCCGGAACTGACCACGATCCACCAGCCGATCGCCTCGATGGCCAATGCCGCCATCGACATCCTGCTGCGCACCATCCGCCGCAAGGACCGCAGCACCCGCGTGCTGGTCGACCAGGTCGTCCCGCACCGGCTGGTGGTGCGCGGCTCGGTCGGCAGCCCGGGCAAGCGCGGCTGAAACACCCGCGGGCCGGGCATGCCCGGCCACCACGGCTGTGCTGGCGATGCGGGCGCTGCCGCCCATCGTTCCCCTCCTCGGTCAGTACGGCCCGCCGCCCCCGCGCCTTCGGGATTCCCTCAAAGCCCGGGCGGCGGGGACGACGGCGTACGCGTCAACGCAGCAGGTACTGGTTCAGCAGGTTCTCGTAGCGCTCCTGCTTGCCGCTGACCTGCTTCGGCTCGCCCTGCTTGAGCGCGATGGCGTGCAGGTCGGCCAGCGAGATCTTGCCCTGTTCGAAGGCCTGGCCGTCGCCGCCGTCGAAGCTGGCGTAGCGCTGCTTGCGCCAGCTTTCCCACGGCGAATCGTTGAGCAGCGCGTGGGCCACTTCCAGGCCCTTGGCGAACGCGTCCATGCCGCCGATGTGCGAGATGAACAGGTCCTCCATGTCGGTGGACTCGCGGCGCGGCTTGGCGTCGAAGTTCAGGCCGCCGACCAGGCCGCCCTGGCGCAGCACCACCATCATCGCGCCGACGGTGTCGTACAGGTCGGTCGGGAACTGGTCGGTGTCCCAGCCGTTCTGCGCATTGCCACGGTTGGCGTCGATGCTGCCCAGCAGGCCATGGTCGGAGGCGACCTGCAGGTCGTGCTCGAAGGTGTGGCCGGACAGGGTCGCGTGGTTGGCCTCGATGTTCAGCATGAAATCCTTGTCCAGGCCATGCTCTTTGAGGAAGCCGGACACGGTGGCCGAGTCGAAGTCGTACTGGTGCTTCATCGGCTCCATCGGCTTGGGCTCGATGAAGAACTTGCCCTGAAAACCAATACTGCGCGCATAGTCGCGCGAGGCGGCGAGGAAGCGGGCGAAGTGGGCCAGCTCGCGCTTCATGTCGGTGTTGACCAGCGAGGCATAGCCCTCGCGGCCGCCCCAGAACACGTAGTGCTCGCCGGCCAGCTCGACGGTGGCCTCCAGCGCCGCCTTGACCTGCACCGCGGCGCGGGCGACGACGGCGAAGTCCGGGTTGGTCGAGGCGCCGTTCATGTAGCGCGGGTGCGAGAACAGGTTGGCGGTGCCCCACAGCAGCTTCACGCCGGTGGCCTGCTGGCGCTCCTTGGCCATCGCCACCAGGTGCTTGAGGTTCTTCTCGTAGGTGCCGATGTCGTCGGCGTCCGGCGCCAGGTCGACGTCGTGGAAGCAGTAGTACGGCACGCCGATCTTGGTGAAGAACTCGAACGCCGCATCGACCTTGGCCTCGGCGGTGGCCATGGCACTGTCGCGCTCCCACGGGAAGTGGCGCGTGCCCGGGCCGAACGGATCGTGGCCGGCATTGGTGAAGGTGTGCCAGTAGCACACACCGAAGCGCAGGTGCTCGCGCATGGTCTTGCCGCCGATCACCTTGTCGGCGTCGTAGACCTTGAACGCCAGCGGGTTGTCCGAACCGGGGCCCTCGTAGGGGATGTTGCCGATGCCCGGGAAATATTCCTTGGCGCCGATGAATGCCTTGCTCATGGTTGTGCTTCCGTCGGTGTGTTTGCGGGGGGTGACGCTCAGGCGTACAGCGGCCGGATCGCGTCGAGGTGGGAAAGGAAACGCCGGTACTGGGCGTCGTAGGCGGCGGTGGCCTCGGCGTGCGGGTGCGCGGACAGGCGCGGTTCCAGGCGCACGTGCGCGGCCGCCAGCGCGGCCAGGTCGGCGTCCGGATCGGCGGCGCGCTGGGTCGCCCACAGCGCCTGCAGCGCGGCGCCGAACGCGGCGCCCTCGGCCTGCTCGGGCACGTCGACCGGCAGGCCGAACACGTCGGCGACCATCTGCCGCCATACCGCGCTCTGGCTGCCGCCGCCGGTCAGGCGGATGGCCTCGAAGCGCATGCCGGCGTCGACGAAGGCGTCGTAGCCGTTCTTCAGGCTGTACACCGCGCCTTCCATCGCCGCCCGGTACAGGTTGGCCGGGGTCAGGTTGGTGGCGGTCATGCCGAACAGGCTGCCGCGGCCGTTGGGCAGGTTGGGCGTGCGCTCGCCGTTGAGGAACGGCAGCATCAGCAGGCCCTCGGCGCCCGGCCGGGTGCTGGCCAGCAGCGCATCGCCTTCCCTGGTGGAGAAGTCGCACAGCTCGGCGACCGCCTCGGTGGCCACGGTGCAGTTCATGGTGCAGATCAGCGGCAGCCAGCCGCCGGTGGAATCGCAGAACGCGGCCCAGCGGCCGGCGTCGTCGACGATGGCGCGGTCGGCATGGGCGAACAGCGTGCCGGAGGTACCCAGGCTCATGCTCAGCACGCCCGGGGTGACGTTGCCGGTGCCGATGGCCGCCATCATGTTGTCGCCGCCGCCGGCCGATACGCGCACGCCGCGCGGCAGGCCCAGCTCGTCGGCGATGGCCGCGGCGATCGGGAACATCGCATCGGCCTCGACCAGCGGCGGCAGGCACGCGCGCAGGTCGCGGTCGCCGTCGGTAGCGGCGATCATTTCGTCGGACCACTGGCGAGTGCGCACGTCCAGCCAGCCGGTGCCGGAGGCGTCGCCGCATTCCATCCAGCGTTCCCCGGTGAGCCAGAAATTCACGTAGTCGTGCGGCAGCAGGATCGTGGCCAGCTGTGCGTAGGCCTGCGAGCGGTGCTCGCGGGTCCACGGCAGCTTCGAGGCGGTATAGCCGACCATGATCGGGTTGCCGGCGATTCCGATGGCGCGCTGCGCGCCGCCGACCGCGTCCATGATCAGGTCGCACTCGGCCGCGGTGCTGGTGTCGCACCACAGCTTGGCCGGGGCCAGGACGTTGCCGGCGCGGTCCAGCGGCACGAAGCCGTGCTGCTGGCCGGACACGCCGATCGCGACCGCCCGCGCGCGCAGCGCCGGATCCAGGCGCGAGAAGCAGGCGCGGATCGCATCGATCCACCATTCGGCCCGCTGCTCGCGGCTGCCGTCGTCGCCGGAGGCCAGTTCCAGGGCCTGGCCGACCGTGGCCGCGACCTGCCTCGCCTGCGGGTCGTAGGCCACGAGCTTGACGCTCTGCGTGCCCACGTCCAGACCGATCACCACCGGGTTGTTCCGCTCCATGTCGCCCATTCGTGTTAGCGCTACCATCGGATCCAGGGAAAAACGGGCCTCGGGCCCGTTCCGGCCATGGCAGCAAGGTGATGCAGGCGGCCATGGCAGGATGCCGACTGTACCAGCCCCCCGGGAAATGGCTTGCTGCAGTGCGCAACCGGAGGGCGGAGCGGCGTTCGGCGGGAGCGCCTCGCCGGTGGCGGAATGCCTGTTGCCGGGGCGGGCCTGCTCCGCCCCGGCGTTCTAAACCCCAGCAAGCTTCCGCCCGGTCTGGAACCGAAGCTTTCCGCGCGCGCCCCGGAATCCCTATGCGAAGGACGCGGGGCGCATCCACGCACGCCGGCCGTACGCATGGGGTGCCACCGAAGCGTTGATCGCCTGCATCAACGCTTCTCGCGCGATCGCCGCCGGATTGGCCGAATGGACCGGGAACGGGGCACGGGCACGGGATTGCGCGAACGTAGAATCGTCGCCATCTCCTCCCTGCCAGGCACGTCACCCGCGCCGTTCCGGCAACGGGCATGACGGCCAGCCACGCCAGCGCACCCCGCCCGCCATGAACACCCGATACCGCAAACCCCTGCCCGGTACCTCCCTGGACTGGTTCGACGCCCGCGAAGCGGTCGACGCGATCCGTCCCGGCGCCTGGGCCAGCCTGTCCTACACCGCCCGCGTGCATGCCGAGAACCTGGTGCGCTGCGCCGAGCCGGCGCACCTGCGCGACTATCTCGTGCAGCTGGTCGAACGCCGCCGCGACCTCGACTTCCCCTGGTTCCCGGTGCGCGTGGTCTGCCACGACATCCTCGGCCAGACCGCGCTGGTCGACCTGGCCGGCCTGCGCGACGCCATCGCCGACCAGGGCGGCGACCCGGCCCAGGTCAACCCGGTGGTGCCCGTGCAGCTGATCGTCGACCATTCGCTCGCCGTGGAATGCGGCGGCTACGACCCCGATGCGTTCGCGAAGAACCGCGCGATCGAGGACCGCCGCAACGCCGACCGCTTCGACTTCATCGACTGGACGGCGCGCGCCTTCCGCAACATCGAGGTGATCCCGCCGGGCAACGGGATCATGCACCAGATCAACCTGGAGAAGATGTCGCCGGTGGTCTACACCCGCGACGGCGTCGCCTTCCCCGACACCTGCGTGGGCACCGACAGCCACACTCCGCACGTGGACGCGCTGGGCGTGATCGCCGTAGGCGTCGGCGGGCTGGAGGCGGAGAACGTGATGCTCGGCCGCGCCTCGTGGATGCGCCTGCCGGACATCACCGGCGTCAGGCTCACCGGCCGGCCGCAGCCGGGCATCACCGCCACCGACGTGGTGCTGGCGCTGACCGAGTTCCTGCGCCAGTCGAAGGTCGTCGGCCACTACCTGGAATTCTTCGGCGAAGGCGCCGCCGCGCTGACCATCGGCGACCGCGCGACCATCTCCAACATGTGCCCGGAATACGGCGCCACCGCCGCGCTCTTCTACATCGACGGCCAGACCCTGGACTACCTGCGCCTGACCGGACGCGAGGAAAAGCAGATCACGCTGGTGGAAACCTACGCCAAGGCCGCCGGCCTGTGGGCCGACAACCTGGCCGGTGCACAGTACGAACGCGTGCTCGGGTTCGACCTGTCCTCGGTCGTGCGCAGCATGGCCGGCCCGTCCAACCCGCACCGGCGCCTCCCCACCATCGCGCTTGCAGAGCGCGGCATCGCCGACGAAGCCAAGCTCGAAGCCGCGCGCGGCGAAGAGGCGCAAGGCCTGCTGCCCGACGGTGCGGTGATCATCGCCGCGATCACCAGCTGCACCAACACCAGCAACCCGCGCAACGTGATCGCCGCCGCGCTGCTGGCGCGCAATGCCAACGCGCGCGGCCTGGCGCGCAAGCCGTGGGTGAAGACCTCGCTGGCGCCCGGCTCCAAGGCCGTGCAGCTGTACCTGGAGGAATCGGGCCTGCTGCCGGAACTGGAGAAGCTGGGCTTCGGCATCGTCGGCTTCGCCTGCACCACCTGCAACGGCATGAGCGGCGCGCTGGATCCGGCGATCCAGCGCGAGATCGTCGAGCGCGACCTGTACGCCACCGCGGTGCTGTCGGGCAACCGCAACTTCGACGGCCGCATCCACCCGTATGCCAAGCAGGCCTTCCTGGCCTCGCCGCCGCTGGTGATCGCCTACGCCATCGCCGGCACGGTGCGCTTCGACATCGAGAAGGACGTGCTGGGCCTGGATGCCGAAGGCCGCGAAGTGCGGCTGAAGGACATCTGGCCCGACGACCCCGAGATCGACGCGATCGTCCGCGCCAGCGTCAGGCCCGAGCAGTTCCGCAGGGTCTACGGGCCGATGTTCGACGTGCGCGTGGAACACGGCGGCGCGGTGACACCGCTGTACGACTGGCGTCCGATGAGCACTTACATCCGCCGGCCACCGTACTGGGAAGGCGCGCTGGCCGGCGAACGCACGCTGCGCGGCCTGCGCCCGCTGGCGGTGCTGGGCGACAACATCACCACCGACCACCTCTCGCCGTCCAACGCCATCCTCGCCTCCAGCGCCGCCGGCGAATACCTGGCGAAGATGGGCCTGCCGGAAGAGGACTTCAATTCCTACGCCACCCACCGCGGCGACCACCTGACCGCGCAGCGCGCGACCTTCGCCAACCCGAAGCTGCTCAACGAAATGGTCCGCGACGAGGCCGGCAACGTGCGGCAGGGCTCGCTGGCCCGGCTCGAGCCGGACGGCAAGGTCATGCGCATGTGGGAAGTGATCGAGGCCTACATGGAGCGCAGGCAGCCGCTGGTCATCATCGCCGGCGCCGACTACGGCCAGGGCAGTTCGCGCGACTGGGCGGCCAAGGGCGTGCGCCTGGCGGGAGTGGAGGCGATCGTCGCCGAGGGCTTCGAGCGCATCCACCGCACCAACCTGATCGGCATGGGCGTGCTGCCACTGGAATTCAAGCCGGGCCAGGACCGGCACACGTTCGGCATCGACGGCAGCGAGACCTTCGACGTGGTCGGCGTGCGCGCGCCGCGCGCCGAGCTGACCCTGGTGATCCACCGCCGCGACGGCGAGCGCGTGGAGGCGCCGGTTACCTGCCGCCTGGACACCGCGGAGGAAGTGTCGATCTACGAGGCCGGCGGCGTGCTGCAGCGCTTCGCCCAGGATTTCCTCGAGGCGGCGAAGGCGGCCTGAGGTGGCGCGGCCGGGCGAGCTGTTCGTGATGGCGCGCGTGCCCGCACCGGTGCGGGCGGCGCTGATGGAAGCGCTCGCCGCCGGCGGCCTCGACACGAAGCTTGGCAGGGCCCTGTATCCGCCGCGCAACTGGCACCAGTCGCTGTCGGCGCTGCATCCGCCGCAGGCGCGGGAGGCTTTGTGCCGGGCCTGCGCGGAACTGGACGCCAGCGCCTTCGAGCTCCGCCTCGACCGGCTGCGCAGCTCCGGTACGGGGCCCGGCCACATCCACTGGGAGTTCGTCCCGTCCGCCGGCAAGCCCGACGGACTGGCGCTGCTGCTCGCCGAACTGCAGGCCGTGCTCGGCGCGCAGGGGATCGACGACATCCAGGGACACAGTGCCCACGTCACGGTCAGCTACACCGCCAACCAAGGCATCGGCACGCTGCATCTGCCGCCGGTGGCATGGCGGGTCGACGCGATCGAACTGGTGCAGGTGGCCGGCCGTGGCGAAGACTACCGCTATGAGGTGGTCGAGGCCTGGCCGCTGCACGCAGCGTCCGCGCCATCGCCCATGCAGTTCGACCTGCTGCGCTGATCTCCGACCCTTGCCAGGCCCACGACCATGACCGTACGACCCCAGCTCCGCATCCCCGCCACCTACATGCGCGGCGGCACCTCCAAGGGCGTGTTCTTCCGCCTGCTGGACCTGCCGGACGCCGCGCAGGTCCCGGGCCCGGCGCGCGACGCGCTGCTGCTGCGGGTGACCGGTTCGCCCGATCCGTACGGCAAGCAGATCGACGGCATGGGCGGGGCCACGTCCTCGACCAGCAAGACGGTGATCGTGTCGAAGAGCGCGCGCGCAGGGCACGACGTGGACTACCTGTTCGGCCAGGTGTCCATCGACAGCGCTTTCATCGACTGGAGCGGCAATTGCGGCAATCTGTCGGCGGCGGTGGGGCCGTTCGCGGTTTTCTCAGGGCTGGTCGATCCGGCGAAGCTGCCGGCCGACGGCCTGGCGACCGTGCGCATCTGGCAGGCCAACATCGGCAAGACCATCGTCGCCCGCGTGCCGATGGCCGGCGGCCAGGTGCAGGAGGACGGCGACTTCGAACTGGATGGCGTCACCTTCCCCGCCGCGGAAATCCAGCTCGAATTCCTCGACCCGGCCGACGAGGGCGAGGACGGCGGCGCCATGTTCCCCACCGGCCACCTGATCGACGAGCTCGAAGTGCCAGGGGTCGGCACGCTGAAGGCGACGCTCATCAACGCCGGCATCCCGACCATCTTCGTCGATGCCGCCGAGCTCGGCTACGACGGCAGCGAACTGCAGGACGCGATCAATTCCGACCCGGCCGCGCTGGCCCGCTTCGAGGCGATCCGCGCGCACGGCGCGCTGCGCATGGGCCTGATTGGCGACGTGGCGCAGGCGGCCACGCGCCAGCACACGCCCAAGGTCGCCTTCGTCGCCCCGCCCGCGTCGTACATCGCCTCCAGCGGCAAGGCGGTGGACGGCGCCGGCATCGACCTGCGCGTGCGCGCGATGTCGATGGGCAAGCTGCACCACGCGATGATGGGCACCGCGGCGGTGGCCATCGGCACGGCAGCGGCGATTCCCGGCACGCTGGTCAACATCGCGGCCGGCGGCGGGCAACGCGACACGGTGCGCTTCGGCCATCCCTCCGGCACGCTGCGCGTGGGTGCCGAGGCGAAGCAGGTCGACGGCCAGTGGACCGTGACCCGGGTGGTGATGAGCCGCAGCGCGCGGGTGCTGATGGATGGCCAGGTGCGCATACCGGCCGGGACCCTGCCGCTGTAGGAGCCGGTCTTGCCGGCGACACGACGACGCCGGCACAGGCGACGCCGTCGTGGTTCCGGCGCCCGGTCGCCCGCAAGACGGGCTCCTACAGGGGGGCGTCGCGATCGGGGGTGGCCACGTCCAGGACCACGTCCATGAGCGTAGGGTCGTCCGCGTCGGGACGAATGCGGAACCCGAGCTGCTGGCACATCGCCAGCATGGTCACGTTCTCGCGCAGCACCTGGCCCTCGACGATCTTCAGGCCGATGCTGCCGGCGTACTCGATCATGATCTCCATCAGCCGCCAGCCGATGCCGTAGCCCTTCAGGTCCGAGCGCACCAGGATCCCGTATTCGCCGCGCTCGTAGTTGGCGTCGGCCAGCAGGCGCACCGCGCCGAGCATCTCGCCGCTGTCGGGATCGATCGCCACCAGCGCGATCGAGCGCGCGTAGTCGAGCTGGGTCAGGCGGGCGATGAACTCGTGGCTGAAGTGGCGCACCGCCGAGAAGAAGCGCAGGCGCAGGTCCTCGTCGCTGACCCGCGCGAAGAACGCGCGGAACAGGTCTTCGTCCTCCGGCCGCACCGGACGCACGAACATGCGCCGGTCGTGGGCCAGGTCCAGCTGGCGCTCCCACTCCTTCGGATACGGACGCACCACGAAGCGCGAGTGCCACGGCCCCTTCTGCACCGGGCCGTCCCAGGGGGCGATCGCCACGCGCGCGTCCACCGCGATCACCCCGTCCCTGTCGGCCAGCAGCGGATTGATGTCCAGCTCGCGCACCTGCGGGATGTCGGCGGCCAGCTGCGCCAGCCTGGCCAGCACCAGCGCCACCGCGCGCTCGTCGGCGGCGGGCACGTCGCGGTAGGCCTTGAGGATGCGCGACACCCGCGTGCGCGAGATCAGTTCGTGGGCCAGGCGCAGGTCCAGCGGCGGCAGCGCCAGGGCCTTGTCGTCGATCACCTCCACCGCGGTGCCGCCGCGGCCGAACACGATCACCGGGCCGAAGGTGGCGTCGTCGGCCAGGCCGGCGATCAGTTCGCGCGCCTTGGGCCGGCTGATCATCGGCTGCACCATCACTCCGTCGATGCGCGCGTCCGGACGCGCCTGGCGCGCGCGTTGCAGGATCCCGGCGGCGGCCTCGCGCACCGCCGCTTCGCTGGCCAGGCTCAGGCGCACGCCGCCGACATCGGACTTGTGCACGATGTCCGGCGACAGGATCTTCAGCGCCACCGGCAGGCCCTGCGCCAGCAGCGGCGCGGCGGCGGCCACGGCCGCGTCCGGATCCGGCGCCAGCACCGCCGGCGTAATCGGAATGCCGTAGGCGTCGAGCACGGCGGCCACTTCCAGCGGATCGAGCCAGCGCCGCCCCTGCGCCAGCGCGGCATCCACCACCGCCTGCGCGGCGGCGGCGTCGACCACGAAGTCGTCGGGCAGGCTGGGCGGGGTTTCCATCAGCGCCTGCTGCGCTTCGCGGTGGCGGACCAGGTACGTGTAGCCGCGCACGGCGTCGGCCTCGGTGCCGTAGGTGGGCACGCCGGCGGCATCGAGCGTGGCCAGCGCCCTGGGCTTTTCGCCCAGCCACACGCCCAGCACGGGCTTGCCGGCGCCGGGGCGCGGTCGCCGCTGCAGCACGCCGGCGACCGCCTCGGCGGCTTCCTCGGAAGAAGACAGCGCGGTGGGCACGTTCATCACCAGCACCGCGTCGTTGCCGCGGTCCTCCAGCAGCGCCTCGAGTGCGGCCGTGTAGCGCGCCGCGTCCGCGTCGCCGACGATGTCCACCGGATTGGAACGCGACCAGGTCGGTGGCAGCACCGCATCGAGCCGCTGCACGGTGGCCGCGTCCAGCGCCGCCAGGGTGCCGCCCAGGTCGACCAGCCGGTCCACCGCCAGCACGCCGATGCCGCCGCCATTGGTCAGGATCGCCAGCCGCCGCCCGGGCGCCTGGCGCAGGTGGCCCAGGGTCTCGGCCGCGGCGAACAGTTCGTCCAGCGCCAGCACGCGCAGCAGGCCGGCGCGGCGGAACGCGGCGTCGTAGACCGCGTCGGAACCGGCCAGCGCACCGGTGTGGGTGGCGGCGGCCTTCGCGCCCTGTTCGTGGCGGCCGGACTTGACCACCACGACGGGTTTCGCACGCGCGGCCGCACGCGCGGCGGACATGAACTTGCGCGCGTCGCGGATCGATTCGATGTACAGCAGGATCGCGCGGGTCTTCGGGTCCTGCGCGAACCAGTCCAGCAGGTCGCCGAAGTCCACGTCCAGCGCGTCGCCCAGCGAGACCACCGCGGAGAAGCCGATCGACCGCGCCGCGCCCCACTCGACCAGCCCGGCGGCGATCGCCCCGGACTGCGACACCAGGGCCAGGTCGCCCGGCAACGGGCTGCGCGCGGCGAAGCTCACGTTGAGCCCGGCATGCGGCGCCATCACCCCCAGGCAGTTGGGGCCGACGATGCGCAGGCCGTGCGGCCGCGCGATGTCGCGCAACTGTTCCAGCAGCGAACCGGGCCCCTGCCCCAGGCCGGCGGTGACCACCACCGCCGCCCGCGCTCCCGCCGCCACGGCCTCGGCGATCACCCCGGGCACGGTGTCGGCCGGGGTGGAAACCACCACCAGCTCGGGCTGGAACGGCAGGTCGGCCAGCCGCGCCACCGCGGCGACGCCGTCGATCTGCCGGTACCTGGGATTGACCAGGCCCACCGGCCCGGCGAAACCGGCCTCGCGCAGGTTCCTGACCACAGCGCGTCCGACCGAACGCTCGCGCGGGCTGGCCCCGACCACGGCCACCGAGCGTGGACGGAACACGGCGTCCAGGGCGTAGGTGCTCATACCTTCCATGCCTCCGCTGCGATCGCGGGTCCACGATACCGCGACCGCCGCCGCTCCCCCACCCCGGACAATCTGACCGGCTCACAACGGGCGCCCGTTGTCCTATGCTGGGCCCAAGGGCTAACCCAGCGCCGACATGACAGACAGGCGGTCCCGTTCCACGCCTGCAGGCACGCGACGTCCAGCGAGGGGTAGCGCGACGCCATCCGCACGGCCTTGATTGCAATCAAGGCCCGGATCGCCCCACCGGGGGATGATCGCCCCCGTTCAGCCGAAGGACGGAGCGCATGCCGAGCGTGCAGGGGACCTACAACGACAAGGTGGTGCGCCAGTTCGCGGTGATGACCGTGGTCTGGGGCATCGTGGGCATGGCCGTGGGCGTACTCATCGCCGCCCAGCTGTACTGGCCGGCCCTGAACTTCGACCTGCCGTGGCTGAGCTACGGCCGGCTGCGGCCGCTGCACACCAACGCGGTGATCTTCGCCTTCGGCGGCAGCGCGCTGTTCGCCACCAGCCTGCACGTCGTCCAGCGCACCTGCCACGCGCGGCTGGTCTCCGACCGGCTGGCGGCGTTCGTGTTCTGGGGCTGGCAGCTGGTGATCGTGGCGGCGGCGATCACATTGCCGCTGGGCATGACCCAGGGCAAGGAATACGCCGAGCTGGAATGGCCGATCGACCTGCTGATCACGGTGGTGTGGGTGGCCTACGCGGTGCTGTTCTTCGGCACGATAGTCAAGCGCCGGGTCAAGCACATCTACGTGGCCAACTGGTTCTACGGCGCCTATATCCTGGCCATCGCGCTGCTGCACATCGTCAACAACATCGCCATCCCCGCCGGCCTGACCAAGTCGTACCCGGTGTACAGCGGCGCGGTCGACGCGATGGTGCAGTGGTGGTACGGCCACAACGCGGTCGGCTTCCTGCTGACCGCCGGCTTCCTCGGCATGATGTACTACTTCGTGCCCAAGCAGGCGCAGCGGCCGATCTACTCCTACCGCCTGTCGATCGTGCACTTCTGGGCGCTGATCGCGGTGTACATGTGGGCCGGCCCGCACCACCTGCTCTACACCGCGCTGCCGGACTGGGCGCAGTCGCTGGGCATGGTGTTCTCGCTGATCCTGCTGGCGCCTTCGTGGGGCGGCGCGATCAACGGCGTGATGACCCTGTCGGGCGTCTGGTACAAGCTGCGCACCGATCCGATCCTGAAGTTCCTGATCGTGGCGATCTCGTTCTACATGATCGCCACCTTCGAGGGGCCGATGATGTCGATCAAGACAGTCAACTCGCTGTCCCACTACACCGACTGGACCGTGGGCCACGTCCACGCCGGCGCGCTGGGCTGGGTGGCGATGATCTCGATCGGCTCGATCTACTCGCTGATGCCGCGGCTGCTGGGGCGCGAGCAGATGCATTCGGTCAAGGCCATCGACCTGCACTTCTGGATGCACACCCTGGGCGTCGTCCTCTACATCGTCTCGATGTGGATCGCCGGGGTCATGCAGGGCCTGATGTGGCGCGCCACCAACGCCGACGGAACGCTGACCTACAGCTTCGTCGAGGCGCTCAGCGCCACCTATCCCTATTACCTGATCCGCCTCGGCGGCGGCCTGCTGGTGCTGGCCGGCATGGGGGTGATGGCCTGGAACCTGGTGCGCACCTACCGCGCCGTCCCCGCGATCGAACCGCAGGCGGTACTGCCGGCCGACCCTTCGCAAGTGCGCGCCTGAGGACCCCATGAGCGGACACAACCCGAACCCCCACGAGAAGATCGAGAAGAACATCGGCCTGATGGCGGTGCTGATCGCGGTCGCCATCTCCTTCGGCGGCCTGGCCCAGATCGTGCCGCTGATGTTCCAGGCCGAGGCGATCGAGCCGCTGCCGGGCGTGGAACCCTACCCGGCGCTGCAACTGGCCGGCCGCGACGTGTACGTGCGCGAGGGCTGCTACAACTGCCACTCGCAGATGGTGCGCACCCTGCGCTTCGAGACCGAACGCTACGGCCACTACTCGCTGGCCGGCGAGTCGGTCTACGACCGCCCGTTCCAGTGGGGCAGCAAGCGCACCGGCCCGGACCTGGCCCGGGTCGGCGGCCGCTACTCCGACGACTGGCACCGCGTGCACCTGGTCAACCCGCGCGACGTGGTGCCCGAGTCGAACATGCCGGGCTTCCCGTGGCTGGCGAAGAATCCGGTCGACGGCAGGACCATCGCCCGCCACATGTCCGCGCTCAAGGCGCTCGGCGACCCGTACACCGACGCGCAGATCGCCCAGGCCGCGGCCGACGTGGAGGGCAGGACCGAACTCGACGCGGTGGTGGCCTACCTGCAGGCGCTGGGACGGCACGCGCCGCGCGGAGGCCAGCCATGATCGGCGGCATCGTCACCGCCGCGCTGCTGCTGCTGTTCGTCGGCGGCTGGATCTGGGCCTGGAACCCGAAGCGCAGGCAGGCGTTCGACGAGGCGGCGCGGCTGCCGCTGGACGACGGCGAGTCCCCACGGAACGACGCGCGGGACGAGGGACCGGACAAGGGGGGGAACGCCGCATGAGCAGCGCATGGACGTGGTACGTCATCTTCCTGGTGGCGCTCAACATCGGCGGCTGCGCCTGGCTGCTGTGGTGGACCGCGCGCCGGCGTCCCGGCGACCCCAGGCCCGACGACACCTCGCACGTCTGGGACGGCGACATCACCGAATACAACAAGCCGCTGCCGAAGTGGTGGATCAACCTGTTCTACCTGACCATCCTCTTCGCCATCGGCTACCTGGCCTGGTTCGGCGGGCTCGGAGGCATCGCCGGCTACAGCGGCTGGACCTCGACCCAGGAGCACGCGAAGAAGAAGGCGGTCGAGGACGCCAAGCTCGAGCAGACCTTCCAGCCCTTCGCCGGCAAACCGATCGACGCGCTGGCGCGGGATCCCACCGCGGTGGCGCTGGGCCGCTCGATCTTCGGCAACACCTGCGCCACCTGCCACGGCTCCTCCGGCCAGGGCGCGATCGGCTATCCCAACCTCACCGACGACATCTGGCACTGGGGCGGTTCGCCCGAACAGATCCTGCAGACCGTGCTCGACGGCCGCGAAGGCGTGATGCCCGAGTGGGGCACGGTGCTCACCGGCATGGGCGGCCCGGAAGCGGTGGACTACACCGTCGCCTACGTGCGCACCCTGTCGGCGCCGGAGACGCTGCAGAACAACTTCATGGCCGCACAGGGCCGCAAGCTGTACGAAGGCGTGTGCGCGGCCTGCCATGGCGTGGACGGCAAGGGCAATCCCGACCTCGGCGCGCCCGACCTGACCGACGCCTACTGGATGTACGGCAACAGCCGCGAGAGCCTGCGCCAGACCGTCATGCACGGCCGCCACGGCAGCATGCCGGCGCACCGCGAGCTGCTCGGCGAGACCCGCGCGCGGCTGGTCGCCGCCTACGTCTGGTCGCTGTCGCACAACGCGGCCAGGACCGCCGGCGCGGGTGCGCGGTGACCGACTTCAGCGAACCGCGCTTCGACCATCCGCCGCGCCCGCTGGCGCAATGCGTGGGGGCGATCGCCTGGCCCAGCTTCTTCGCCGCCGGCGTGGCGACGATGGTGTTCTTCGCCTTCGTCGACCCGCTGGCGCTGCGCGACCTGACCTTCCCCGACCTGCCGCTCACCCGCGAGCTCGGCTACACGCTGGGCTTCTTCATGTTCTGGCTGGCCACCGCGTCCTCCAGCCTGTTCACCTGGATCCTGCTGCGTCCCTCCAGCCGCTACAACCGCGCGCTGCCGCCGGAGTGAACGGCGCGCCGGCGGTGCCCTGCGACAATCCGACGTCTGTCGCGCGGGCGCAGGATGCGGATACTGGGACGCGGAAAGATCCCCAGCCATGCCGCGCCAGGCGGCCCAGCCGAAGCCGATGAACCCGACCCGATCCCCCCGCCACGGCCTCCGCACGCACAGGTGCGCGACGACCACGCCAGGACGGCGACCATGAGCAGGCGCATCCCGCTGGACGTCGTCGACGACCACGGCAACTCGTTCTACGTCAGCGAGCGCAAGGTTTACCCGCGCGACGTGGCGGGCCGCTTCAACCGGCTGCGCGTGGCCGCGGTGGTGTGGCTGCTGGGCATGTTCTACCTGTTCCCGTGGCTGCGCTGGGACGGGCGCCAGGCGGTGCTGTTCGACCTGCCGGCGCGCAAGTTCTACGTGTTCGGGCTGGCGTTCTGGCCGCAGGATTTCCTGTTCCTGGCGCTGCTGCTGATCATCGCAGCGATGGCGCTGTTCTTCTTCACCGCACTGGCCGGACGGCTGTGGTGCGGCTACGCCTGCCCGCAGACTGTGTGGACCGAGGTGTTCCTGTGGATGGAACGCTGGACCGAGGGCGACCGCGGCCGGCGGATGAAGCTCGACGCCGGCCCGTGGACCGGCGAAAAGGTCCTGCGCAAGGGCGCCAAGCATGCGCTGTGGATGCTGTTCGCGTTGTGGACCGGTTTCACCTTCGTCGGCTTCTTCACTCCGATCACCGACCTGGGCTCGCGCATGGTGCCTTTCGGCTGGGGCGGCTGGGAAACGTTCTGGGTACTGTTCTACGCCCTGGCTACCTGGGGCAACGCCGGCTTCCTGCGCGAGCAGGTATGCAAGTACATGTGCCCGTACGCGCGCTTCCAGAGCGCGATGTTCGACCGCAACACCCTGCTGATCGCCTACGACCCCATGCGGGGCGAACCCAGGGGCCCGCGCAAGCGCGGCCTGGCCAGCGTGCTGCAGCGCGCGCGCGGCCTGCTCGACCCGACCGTCGCCTACGACTACGTGTTCCGCGCCAGCGCTCACCCCACCGCCGCGGACAACCGGCTGCAGGCGCACGGCACCATCACCCTGGCCAGCGCCGGCGCGGTGGCCGAGCCGCTGCCGAAGTTCGCCCCCGAACAGCTGGGCGACTGCATCGACTGCACGATCTGCGTGCAGGTCTGCCCGACCGGCATCGACATCCGCAACGGCCTGCAATACGAGTGCATCGCCTGCGGCGCCTGCGTCGACGCCTGCGACGAGGTGATGGACAAGATGGGCTACCCGCGCGGGCTGATCCGCTATTCGACCCAGAACGCGATCGACGGCAAGCCCACCCGCGTGCTGCGCCCGCGCATCCTGGCCTACGGGCTGCTGCTGCTGGGCCTGTGCGGCGCCTGGGCCTGGGGCGTGGGCCACCGCAGCGAGCTGATCGCCGAGGTCCTGCGCGACCGCAACGCGCTGTACCGCGAGACCGCCAGCGGCATCGAGAACGACTACACGCTCAAGCTGGTCAACAAGAGCCAGGACACGCGCCGCTTCAGCATCGCGCTCGAGCCGGCCGGCGCCGGCCTGCGCCTGTCCGGTCCGGCGCAAGTCGAAGCCGGCCCCGAGCAGGTGCTGCCGGTCGCCCTGAGCGTGGCCGCCGATCCCGGCACCGGCGGCCGCCACGCAATCCGCTTCGTGGTCGAGAGCGAGGACGGGCGCGACCGCCGCGTCATCGAGAGCAGCTTCTTCGGGCCCACCCAATGAACGAACCCGGTTCTGCCGAGACACGATCCGCCGGGAACCGGCACTCCACCTGGCGCAATCCGGTGATGTGGCTGGTCGTCGGCCTGCCGCTGCTGTCGATCGTCGCCGGCGTCGGCCTGGTGGTGGTGGCAACGCGCGCCGGCGGCGACGACAGCGTGTCCGATCCGGTGCGGCGCGTGGCGCAGATCCAGACCGCCGACCTGGGTCCGGACGCGCAGGCCGGGAAGCTGGGCCTGAGCGCGGTGCTGCGGGTGGAGGACGGCATCGTCGAGGTGCTGCCGGCCACCGGTGCGTTCCCGCGCGGGCAGAACCTGCAGCTGGCCCTGGAACATCCGGCGCACCGCGCCGGGGACCTGCAACTGGAACTGCCGCCCGAAGGCCCCGGCTGGCGTCTGCAACAGGCGGTCGACCCGGGCCACGACTGGGTCGTGCAGTTGCGCGCCGCCGACGGCAGCTGGCGCCTGCACGGACGCCTGCCCCGCGGGCAGCACGCCGCGCGCCTCGCGCCCAAGCTGGGCGGCGACGGCTGAGCACGCGGATGACAGCGGATCTGGCCATGCACAGCGTGTCCCCGGTGGCCACCGGCCATTGCCACCACTGCGGCGAAGCCCTGCCGGCGCGACCCGCCGTGCAGCTGCTGGACGGCCAGCCGCGCCGGTTCTGCTGCCAGGGCTGCGCGGCGGCGGCGGAATGGATCGACCACGCCGCACTGGACGGCTACTACCGCCTGCGCAGCGCCAGCGGCGGCCAGGGCGGCGGCCGCGTCGGCGACGAGTTGCCCGACCTGGCGGTCTGGGACCGCGCCGACGTGCAGGCCGAGCACAGCCGCGCGCTTGCCGGCGACGGCCGCGAGGTCACCCTGCTCACCGACGGCATGCGCTGCGCCGCCTGCGCCTGGCTGATCGACCGCGCGCTGCGGCGCGAGCCGGGCGTGCTCGACTGCAGCGCCAACGCCGTGACCGGGCGCATTCGCATCGCCTGGGACCCGGCGCGCACCGTGCTGTCGGCGCCGCTGCGACGGCTGGCGATGCTCGGCTACCGGCCCTACCTGGCCGGCAGCGAAGCGATGGAGCGCGAACGCACCCGCGAGCGCCGGCGCTGGCTGCTGCGCCTGGGCATCGCCGGGCTGGGCACGCTGCAGGCGATGATGCTGGCCGAGGCGCTGTACCTGGACTTCGACAATTCGATGCCGGTGGCCACCCGCGACTTCTTCCGCTGGCTCACCTTCCTGCTGTGCACGCCGGTGGTGTTCTATTCCGGCTGGCCGTTCATCGCCGGAGCGATGCGCGAACTGCGCGGACGCCGGCTGGGCATGGACGTGCTGGTCGCCGGCTCGACCCTGCTGGCCTATTCCGCCAGCCTGTTCGAGACGATCCGCGGCGGTCCGCACGTGTGGTACGACGCGGCGGTGATGTTCGTGTTCCTGCTGCTGGCCGCACGCATGCTCGAGCAACGCGCGCGCAGCGTGGCCAGCGCCCAGGTCGATGCACTGGCGCGCGCACGCCCGGCCTTCGCCACCCGCGAACTGGCCGGCGGCGGCCGCCAGGCCGTGCCGCTGGCGGCGCTGCAGGCTGGCGACGTGGCCTGCGTGGCGGCCGGCGAGGCGGTGCCGGCCGACGGTACCCTCCTCGATGCCGAAGCCTGGTTCGAGGAGGCGCTGCTGACCGGCGAAGCGGCGCCGGTGCGCAAGGCCGCCGGCGATCCGGTCTACGCCGGCACCGTCTGCCGCGAGCGCCCGGCGCGGCTGGCGGTGACCTGCACCGGCGCAGCCACCCGCCTGTCGCAGCTGGCACGGCTGGTGGAACAGGCGCAGGCGCACCGCCCCGCGCTGGCGCGCAGCGCCGACCGCATCGCCGGCCGCTTCGTGCTGGGGCTGCTGCCGGTGGCGGCGGCGGTGTTCGCGTGGTGGTGGCAGCACGAACCGTCGCGCGCGCTGGAAGTCACCCTGGCGTTGCTGGTGATCAGCTGTCCCTGCGCACTGTCGCTGTCGGTGCCGGCCGCGCTGGCCGCCGCGCACGGCGCACTGGCGAAGATCGGCCTGCTGGCGCTGCGCCCGGATGGACTGGACACGCTGGCGCGCGCCACCGACGTCGTGTTCGACAAGACCGGCACGCTCGGCGACGGACGCCCCGCGCTGGTCGCCGTGGAAGCGTTCGGCGTCGATCGCGGCGATGCGCTGCGCATTGCCGCGGCGCTGGAACGCGACAGCGGCCATCCGCTGGCCGTGGCCTTCGCCCACGACAATGCGCGCGCACTGCCGGCGACGCAGGTCGAAACGGTGCCCGGCCGCGGCGTGCAGGGCAGCGTCGACGGCCACTGCTGGCGGCTGGGCCGCGCCGACTTCGCCGCCGCTCGCGACGACGACGGCGCGCTGTGGCTGGGCGATGGCGCTCAGGCCGCGGCGCGGTTCGTGCTGGAGGAACGTCCCCGTCCCGATGCCGCCGCGGCATTGGCGGCGCTGCGCACGCAGGGCCTGCGCCTGCACCTGGCCAGCGGCGACGGCGGGCCCGCGGTGCGGCGCATGGCCGCGGCGCTGGCGCTGGACGAAGTGCACGCGCGGCAGTCGCCAGAGGACAAGCTGGCGCTGGTGCGCGGCCTGCAGGCCCAGGGCCGGGTGGTGGCGATGGTCGGCGACGGCCTCAACGATGCGCCGGTGCTGGCCGGCGCGAACGTATCGATCGCGATGGGCGAAGGCGCGCCGCTGGCGCACCGCGCCGCCGACCTGGTCACCACCGGCGGCGGCCTGCGGCGCATTCCCGCCGCGGTCGCGCTGTCGCGGCGCACCGCCCGGGTCATCCGCCAGAATCTGGCCTGGGCCGCCGGCTACAACCTGCTGGCCCTGCCGCTGGCCGCCGCCGGGCTGGTCACCCCGTGGCTGGCCGCGCTGGGCATGGCCGCCTCCTCGCTGCTGGTGACCCTCAACGCGCTGCGCCTGGCCCGCGTGGCAGCGGCGGATCGCGACCGGGCGACGACGCCCGCGGCAGCGCAGGCCACGCCATGAACATCCTGCTGATGCTCATCCCGCTGAGCCTGGTGCTGCTGGGCGTGGCGGTAGCCGCCTTCGTGTGGGCCGTAAAGCGCGGGCAGTTCGACGACCTGGATACGCCGGCGCTGGACATCCTCGAGGACGACGAACGCCCGCTGCCACCCGCGCCCGCCGCACCGCAGCCGCGCGACGCGCCCGGCACGGACGCCTGAAATGCCGGCCGACCTGCCGACCCTGCTCGCCGCCGCGCTCGCCGGACTCCTCGGTGGCGTGCACTGCGCGGTGATGTGCGGGGGGATCGCCGCCAGCTTCCCGGCGATGGCGCCCGGTCGCCCGCTGCGCGTGGCCTGGCAGGCCAACCTCGGCCGGATCGGCGGCTACGTGGTCGCCGGCGCGGTGGCCGGCGGTCTCGGCGGCGGGCTGCTGCGCCTGCTGCGGATCGATGCCTTGGCGCTGGGCCTGCGCATGGCCGCCGGCGTGGCGCTGGTGCTGGTGGCGCTGCGCCTGCTCGACCGCGGCGGCCGCCTGGATTTCCTGGCCCGGCCCGGCGTCCGCGCCTGGCGCTGGCTGCAGCCGCTGCACCGGAACCTGCTGCCGGCCAACACCACCTGGCGCCGCGTCGCCCTGGGCGCGCTGTGGGGCTGGATGCCGTGCGGCCTGAGCCTGGGCCTGCTGACCGTGGCCTGGCTGCAGGCCAGTGCCGGCGGCGGCGCGCTGGTCATGGCCGCGTTCGGCCTGGGCACGCTGCCGGTGATGCTGCCGCTGACCTGGTCGGGCGCGCGCATGCACGGGTGGCTGCAGCGGCCGGGCCTGCGCAGCGCCCTCGGCGGCATCGTGCTCGGCGCCGGACTGCTGACCCTGTCGGCGCCCTGGCTGATGCAGGTGCCCGCGCTGCATGGCCCGCTGGCGGCCCTGGGATGCCGCAGCGCCGGCAGCTGACCCTGCGCGTCAGCTGTCGACGCGATTGCGTCCGGCGGCCTTGGCCCGGTACAGCGCCTCGTCGGCCGCGCCGGTCCAGTCCTCGATCCCGTCCATGCCGGCGCGCAGTTCCGCCACGCCTATGCTCACGGTGACCGGTTCGTCGCCGACCGCCACCTGCGCCGCCACGCGCTGGCGCAGACGCTCGGCCACTTCCAGCGCCGCGCGGCCGTCGGTGCCCGGCAGCAGCACGCCGAATTCGTCGCCGCCGTAGCGGCCGGCGGCATCGACGCTGCGCAGGCCGCCGTGCAGCTGGGCCGAGACCCGGCGGATCACCTGGTCGCCGACCACATGGCCCTGGCTGTCGTTGACCCGCTTGAACTGGTCGATGTCGATCATCAGCAGCGAAGACACCGCTCCATAGCGCTGGAACCGGCGCAGTTGTTCCCCGACCATCGCCAGCCACTGCTGGCGGGTGGCCAGGCCGGTCTCGGCATCGATCCGGACCACGTTCTCCAGCACCCGCTTCTGCGCACGCACCTTGTCGGCGAACATCCGCGCCGACACGCCGATCGCCAGCAGGTACAGCACCAGGAACGGCATGCACCAGAGCATGGTGGTGAATTCGGTACGCGGCTGGAAGGCGAAACCGTTCAGCGCGGCGGCGACCAGGCAGGTCGACGCCATCACCAGCACCGAACGCCGCGCCAGCGGCCAGCCGCCGGCCACGGTGCGGTCCATGGTCATCACCGACACCAGCAGCGCCGACGGCAGCAGGTCGAAGCGCATGATCGCGATCCAGAACCCGGCCACGCCGGCGTCGATCGCCAGGTTGCGGAATTCGGACTCCACCGGCGCAGCGCTGTTGCGCGAGATGCGCCACGCCAGCCACGGCCAGCCCAGCCCGGTGAACACGACCAGCGGCCACCACAGCGCCGACGCGCCGTGCGCATACAGCGACGCGCCCACGCCCATCACGCTCGTGACGGTGCCGAGCAGGCGCATGGCGCAGGTGTAGCGGACGAAGCGGGATCCCCCGGAATCGGCGGGCGGCGCGGACTGCGGCATCGGTCGGGCTGGAAAAAGGAATGCCAGAATTTTCGCAAGAGGCGTGCCATGGCAGGCCCCCTGAACCGTGACGGCTCCCGCAGAAAAGAAAAAGCCCGGCCTGGTGGCCGGGCTTTTTCCGGAATTGGCAGCCCCGGAAGGATTCGAACCTCCGAATGCCTGAGTCAGAGTCAGGTGCCTTACCGCTTGGCGACGGGGCTGTAGGCAGGCCGGGATTATAGTCCCGGCGCCCGGTGGATGCATCCCGGAGGCGCGTTCCACCGGAAACACGGAACCGGGCCCGCCAGGCCCGGTCCGCGAAGGCCGCATCCCGCGAACGGGAGGCGGCCGGCCAAACGCATCAGCGCTTGGAGAACTGCGAAGCGCGGCGTGCCTTGTGCAGGCCGACCTTCTTGCGCTCGACCTCGCGCGCGTCGCGGGTCATGAACCCGGCCTTGCGCAGGTCGCTCTTCAGCGACTCGTCGTACTCGACCAGCGCGCGGGCGATGCCCAGGCGGATCGCACCGGCCTGGCCGGTGGTGCCGCCGCCGGCGGCGGTGACGAAGATGTCGAACTTGTCGGTGCTCTGGGTCAGCTCCAGCGGCTGGCGCACGATCATGCGCGCGGTCTCGCGGCCGAAGAACTCGTCCAGCGGACGGCCGTTGACGGTGATGCTGCCGCTGCCCTTGCGCAGGAACACGCGGGCGGTGGAGGACTTGCGACGGCCGGTGCCGTAATTCTGAGTGGTAGCCATCGTTGTGCCTTAGATGTCCAGCGGCTGCGGCTGCTGCGCCGCGTGCGGGTGTTCGGAACCGGAGTAGACCTTGAGCTTGCGGTACATCGCCCGGCCCAGCGGGCCCTTGGGCAGCATGCCCTTGACCGCGATCTCGAGCACGCGCTCCGGGTGGCGCTCCAGCGCCTGGCCCAGGGTCTCGCTCTTGAGGTTGCCGATGTAGCCGGTGAAGCGGTAGTACATCTTGTCCTGCAGCTTCTTGCCGGTCACCGCGATCTTCTCGGCGTTGATCACGACGAGGTAGTCGCCGGTATCGACGTGCGGGGTGTAGACGGGCTTGTGCTTGCCGCGGAGGCGGTGGGCAAGTTCTGCGGCCAGGCGGCCGAGGGTCTTGCCGGAGGCGTCGACGAGATACCAGTCGCGCTGGACGGTCTCGGACTTGGCGATGAAAGTCTTCATGTGAACTCGGGTCGTTGGTCGGGCGGATTCCGTGGCCGGGTTGCCCGGGCGGAACTTTGCCTCGCGTTGTGAAAGGTGCAGCAAAGAGGCGGAATGATACCCGCCGGCCCGGGCCCGCGCAACCTCGCTCCCCGTACCGGGTCCCGGGCGTCGCTTGGCAGCCCTGCGCCCCGGGCGGACAATCGGCCGGCGGGCCGTGCTGCGGCCCGGCCGACCCGCCTGGAGCCGCCTCATGTCCGCCGTCCGCCACCTGTCCCCGCTCGACCGCGTCCTGGTCGAGGCCCAGCGCGCGCTGGAAACGACCCTGGGCGACCCGCCGGCCTCGCGCCCCTATCCGGCCCACGCGGCGGACCCGGTCCTGCCCAGGCCGGCCCGGCGCCATGCCGCCGGCCTGATGCGGATCAACCATGTCGGCGAGGTCTGCGCCCAGGGGTTGTATTTCGGCCAGGCCGCGGTCGCCCGCGATCCGGCCACCCGCGAGCACCTGCTCGAGGCGGCGCAGGAAGAAACCGACCACCTGGCCTGGTGCGCGACCCGCCTGCGCGAACTGGACAGCCGCCCCAGCCTGTTCAACCCGCTGTGGTACGCCGGCAGCTACACCATCGGCACCCTGGCCGGGCTGCGCGGCGACGGCTGGAACCTGGGCTTCGTGGTGGAGACCGAGCGCCAGGTCGAGGCCCACCTCGACGAACACCTGGAATCGCTGCCGGCCGCCGACGAGCGCAGCCGCGAGATCATCCGGGTGATGAAGGACGACGAGGCCCGCCATGCCGACCATGCCGAACAGGCCGGCGCGCGGGTGCTGCCGCCACCGATCCCGCAGGCGATGGCCCTGGCTTCGAAGCTGATGAAGCTGGTCGCCTACCGGCTCTGACGGGGCGCCGACCTCGTAGGAGCCCGTCTCGCGGGCGACCCGGCGCGGGTAGGGACCCGGCGCTCAAAGCGGACCTGCGCAACCCGACGCAGTCCGATGGCCGGGGTGATTGCGTATTCCGACATGGTCGGGTCGCCCGCAAGACGGGCTCCTGCAGAGCGGGCTCAACCCGGCGAGGCCAGCTTCAGGCCGATCACTCCCGCCACGATCAGGCCGATGCAGGCCAGCCGCGCCGGCGCGGCGCTCTCGCCCAGCAGCACGATGCCCAGCACCGCCACGCCCACCGCGCCGATGCCGGTCCACACCGCATAGGCGGTGCCGACCGGGATGCCGCGCATGGCCAGCGTCATCAGGTACAGGCTCGCCGCCGCCGCCGCAGCGGTAGCCAGGCTGGGCCACAGCCGGGTGAAACCGTCGGTCTGCTTCAGGCCCAGGGCGAAACCGATCTCGAACAGGCCGGCCAGCAGCAGGTAGGTCCACGCCATCTTCGTCGCTCCTTGTCGCGAAGGGCCACGGCCAGGTGCCATGGCCACAAAAGAAAACGGTCCGGAACGCTGGGTTCCGGACCGCCGTCGGTCTGCGTCCGCGGCCTGGGGCCGCACGCGGGCCGTCCCGCGCATGTCGTGGCGGCATCCTGCCGGTACCGGGCTGAACCCCCATGCACCCGCAGTCGCCACGGTTCACGCCATCAGGCGCGGCTCACTCCACCAGGTTGCGCCCGTGGAACAGCTCCTCGATCTCGCGCTTGAGCAGCGCTTCCACGCGCATGCGCTCCTTGAACGAGAGGTTGCGCGCCTTTTCCTCGAACAGGTAGGTGTCCAGGTCGAACTCCTTCAGGTGCATCTTCGTGTGGAAGATGTTCTCCTGGTACACGTTGACGTCGATCATCTCGTAGCGCGAACGGATGTTCTTGGCCAGGTAGTCCTGGATCGAGTTGATCTTGTGGTCGATGTAGTGCTTCTTGCCCTTGATGTCGCGGGTGAAGCCGCGCACCCGGTAGTCCATCACCACGATGTCGGACTCGAAGCTCTCGATCAGGTAGTTCAGCGCCTTCAGCGGCGAGATCACCCCGCAGGTGGCCACGTCGATGTCCGCGCGGAAGGTGGCGATGCCGTTCTGCGGGTGCGTCTCCGGGTAGGTATGGACGGTGATGTGGCTCTTGTCCATGTGCGCGACCACCGCCTCGGAGATGACCTCCTTGCCGGCCTGCTTCTTGTCGATCACCGGCTCCTCGGAAATGAGGATGGTCACCGACGCACCTTGCGGGTCGTAGTCCTGGCGGGCCACGTTGAGGATGTTGGCGCCGATGATCTGCGCCACGTCGGTCAGGATCTGGGTCAGGCGATCGGCGTTGTACGCCTCATCGATGTACTCGATGTAGCGCTGGCGCTCGTCCTCGGAGACCGCGTAGCAGACGTCGTAGATGTTGAAGCTCAGCGCTTTGGTCAGATTGTTGAAGCCTTGCAGCCTCAGGCGCGGCAGGGGTTTGACCACGGCGGTCGGGCCTCGGGGGTGGGAAAACGCGGCATTATGGGCCAAACCCGGTGACCGCGGTATGTACGCCGGCCGCCAGGGTTTGCCGGGCGGCCCCGGCCGGGCTATCTTCGGACGATTCCCCCGAAATACCGGACGCCCCTGACGTGACTCCCCTGCGCTTCACCAGCAGCCCGCTTTTGTTGGACCAGGCCGCCGTCGAGCGCTTCCTGTCCCATTGCCAGCGCCGCCGCTACCCCAACCGCACCGACGTGTTCCGCCCCGGCGATCCCGCCGGCACGCTCTATTACGTGGTCAACGGCTCGGTCAGCATCATCGCCGAGGAGGAGGACGGTCGCGAGCTGATCCTGGGCTACTACGGCGCCGGCGAGTTCGTGGGCGAGATGGGCCTGTTCATCGAGTCCGACAGCCGCGAGGTCATCCTGCGCACCCGCACCCCCTGCGAGCTGGCCGAGATCAGCTACGACCGCCTGCAGCAACTGATGCTGGGTCCGCTGTCCGGAGACGCACCGCGCCTGCTGTATTCGATCGGCGTGCAGCTCTCGCGCCGGCTGCTGACCACCAGCCGCAAGGCCAGCCGCCTGGCATTCCTGGACGTCACCGACCGGATCGTGCGGACCCTGCACGACCTGGCCAGGGAACCGGAGTCCATGAGCCACCCGCAGGGCACCCAGATGCGGGTCTCGCGCCAGGAACTGGCACGCCTGGTCGGCTGCTCGCGGGAAATGGCCGGCCGCGTGCTGAAGAAGCTGCAGGCCGACGGCCAGCTGCATGCACGCGGCAAGACCGTGGTGCTGTACGGAACCCGCTGAAGGCGCCGCGTCTGCGCATTCGCGCAAACGCCCCACGGTTCGCTGCGCAAACCGCGGGCCCGGCTCATGGGCTTCCGATCCCCGCGCCTGTCGGCGCGCGCCCCTTGCCAAGGTGCTCTCCTCTCCGGAAAGGTCGCTGGGACCAAGCCTCAGGTCATGACTCGTCTTGCGGCTTGCCGCCCGGAACCACTCGCCCAGGTGGCCCGCACCGCCGGCGCTACGCCGGGTCGCCGCCGCGGTCGCGGCAACCCCAGTTGAGGATCGGCGTGCCCGGCGGCAGCACCTCGCGGAACATCGCCACCCGGCCCGGTTTGGGATTGACCACCACCGGCCGGCGCGCGGCCTGCAGCAATGGCAGGTCCGCCGCCGAGTCGGAGTAGGCCATGTCGATGTCGGCGTAGCCGCGCTCGCGCAGCATCCGCACTTTTTCCTGGTGGTGGCAGTGGCGCCGGGCGCCGATCCCGCCCAGGCGCGGACCCACCTGTGTGCCGATCACCGGCACGTCCTCGTGGGCGACGAATCCCAGGATCGCCCGCGCCAGTTCCGGCGGCGCGCCGGTGGCCACGACCACCCGGTCGCCGCGCGCACGGTGCCCGGCGAACACCTCAAGGGCCACCGGCAACAGCCGCGCGGCGATCTGCCCGCGGTGGGTGGCCACGTAGCGGTCGATCACCCGGTCGAACTGGCGCACGCGGTGCACCCCGAAGCTGCCGATCCACACGTAGCCGGAAATGCCCCAGCGCCGGGTCGGCAGCAGCGCCACCATCGGCCCCAGCAGCGGCGTGGCCAGCAGCGCGGCCAACAGCCGCAGCGGGTTGCGCCGGATCATCCAGGCGAACAGGTGGCTGCCGGAATCGCCGTCGTACAGGGTGTGGTCGAAGTCGAACACCACCAGCGGCGCATCCTCGCGCGGTGGCGGATACGGGCCGCCGCTCATGCTTCGAAGAACAGCTGCCGCAGCGCCTCGCCCGGCTCCTCGGCGCGCATGAAGGTCTCGCCGACCAGGAACGCATGCACGCCGGCGGCGCGCATCCGCGCCACGTCGCCGTGCGCCAGGATCCCGCTCTCGGTCACCAGCAGGCGGTCGCGCGGCACCGCGTCCTTCATCTCCAGGGTCGTGTCCAGCGAGACCTCGAAGGTGCGCAGGTTGCGGTTGTTGATGCCCACCAGCGGCACCGGCACCTGGATCGCGCGCTCGAGCTCGTCGATGTCGTGGACCTCGACCAGCACGTCCATGCCCAGCTCCAGCGCCAGCCCGGACAGGTCGGCCAGCCGGGTGTCGTCCAGCGCGGCCACGATCAGCAGGATGCAGTCGGCGCCCAGCGCGCGCGCCTCGTGCACCTGGTACGGATCGACGGTGAAGTCCTTGCGCAGCACCGGCAACGTACAGGCGGCGCGCGCCTGCTGCAGGTAGTCGTCCGCGCCCTGGAAGAAGTCCACGTCGGTCAGCACCGACAGGCACGCGGCACCGCCGAACTCGTAGCTCACCGCGATCTCGGCCGGGCGGAAGTCCGGGCGGATCACGCCCCTGGACGGACTGGCCTTCTTCACCTCGGCGATCACCGCCGGATCGCCGGCGGCGATGGCGGCCTGCAGCGCCGCGGCGAAGCCGCGCACCGGGCCGGCGTCGCGGGCACGGGCGGCGACCTCCGCCAGCGGCACGCGTGCCCGGCGCGCGGCGATCTCGTCGTCCTTGCGGGCGAGGATGGTCTGGAGGATGTCGCTCATCGGCAGTCGCGGTCTCGCGCGCGGCGGATGGGCATTCTCGCACGAGCGGGCGGGACTACGGTCCGTGCGTTCCCGTCATTCGCGCGAAGTCGTCGCCGCTCACAGGGTGGCGGCTTCCGCGGCCAGGCTGCGCGTGGTCTCTACATAGCGCGCCAGCGCCTGCCGCGCCGCGCCGCTGTCGATGGACCGGCGCGCGCAGGCGATGCCGTCGGCGATGTCGGTCGCCACTCCGGCCACGTACAGCGCGGCGGCGGCGTTGAGCACGACGATCTCGCGCGCCGGCCCGGGCGCGCCGTCGAGCACGCCCAGCAGCATGCCGCGCGATTCGGCCGCGTCGGCCACCTTCAGGTTGCGGCTGGCCGACATGGCGATGCCGAAGTCCTCCGGGTGCACTTCGTACTCGCGCACCTGGCCGTCGCGAAGCTCGCCGACCATGGTCGACGCGCCCAGCGACAGTTCGTCCATGCCGTCGCGGCCCCAGACCACCAGCGCCCGCTGCGCGCCCAGTTCCTGCAGCACGCGCGCCTGGATGCCGACCAGGTCCGGATGGAACACGCCCATGAGGATGTTCGGCGCGCCGGCCGGGTTGGTCAGCGGGCCGAGGATGTTGAAGATGGTCCGCACGCCCATTTCGCGCCGCACCGGCGCGACCACCTTCATCGCGGGGTGGTGGATCGGGGCGAACATGAAGCCGATGCCGCAGCGCTCGATCGATTCGGCCACCTGCTCCGGCTGCAGTTCGATGCTGGCGCCCAGCGCCTCCAGGACATCGGCGCTGCCGGACTTGGACGACACGCTGCGGTTGCCGTGCTTGGCCACGCGGGCGCCGGCGCCGGCGGCCACGAACATCGAGCAGGTGGAAATGTTGAAGGTGTGCGAACCGTCGCCACCGGTGCCGACGATGTCGACGAGGTGGGTGCGGTCGGCGACCTCGACGGTGCGCGAGAACTCGCGCATGACCGTGGCGGCGCCGGCGATCTCGCCGACGGTCTCCTTCTTCACCCGCAGGCCGGTGAGGATCGCCGCGGCCATCACCGGCGAGACGTCGCCGCGCATGATCTGCCGCATCAGTCCGACCATCTCGTCGTGAAAGATCTCGCGGTGCTCGATGGTGCGCTGCAGGGCTTCCTGGGGGGTGATGGTCATGGGCGCGGCAGTGTGCGGGAACCCCGCGAGTCTAGCGCTTCGGCGGGAAGCGCTGGCCCTTCCTGGCCCCTTTGCCGTCGTTCCCGCGCAAGGCCGGGACCCAGTGACTTTCTGGTTCAAGCCAAAGCGTTTGTTGAGAGCATCGGCTCCGGACGGGGCCGCCGTGTCTGTTGGGCCTGGAAGAAAAGCGCTGGCTCCGGATGGGGCCGCCGTGCCCTGGGGGTCTGGCGCATCGCTCGGCTCCGCCGTCCATGGCTCCGACGAGCGAGCGCAGGCCATCCCTGGCCTGCTTGCGCCAGACCCCCAGGGCACGACGTCCTCGGGC